>Ga0214544_1002184_pt1 | contig 41233 bp, 39 predicted proteins | sample CNSS3metaG_FD_160074 | JGI IMG/M metagenome (GOLD analysis project Ga0214544, IMG submission 160074) | Root nodule microbial communities from cowpea collected in UCLA plant growth center, Los Angeles, California, USA - CNSS3 | ecosystem: Host-associated > Plants > Roots > Nodule | place: USA...
TATATATATATATATATATATTCAATTCTCCTTATTGTTTCCTCCATCATAAAATATATTATGACATGGATCATCTGCCTCAATTCTATTTTAAATTTACCTTATTCAAACAAATCCAAAAAAAAAAAAATTCTCCATATCGAAATGAAAGAAACAAGGGAAAGAATTAAATAAGTGAAAAAATAAATAATAATAAAGATGATCTTGATCTTGACCTTGTGAAAGTGGAAGAATAAAGACGATCTTGATCTTGACCTTGTGGAAGTGAAAGAATAAAGATGATCTTGATCTTCTTGGTAATGTGATGCTCTATTTTCTTTACAGTAGTAGAACAATAATAACTGCTAAATCATCTCCAAAAACAAATGATGTTGGTTTCATGTATAATACTTAAACTTTATATTACAAGATATTTTTATATCTTTTTCTCTCAAAATTTTAACAAAATCAAAGCACCACATGATAGCTATTTCTTAGAATATGCCATGGTTTATGTTGTATCTTGTGTATATACCTATATTCTTATATTTTATGTAATTTTTTCAATATCCTTTTCTAATAAGTTTTATTTTTCTTTCTCTTTGGCATATTTCTTCATTATGTTATGTTTTGATTTATCAACTTTTGTTAAATTTTAGTTATATATTAAAAAATAAATATGTACTTTACCATAAAATTTCAATTAGTCACGTTACATTGTTTTAATTATAAAGTTTCTAGATCTATAGCATAAGATCCTTATATTTACAGTAGAATGGGTGTACAAAGTCAACAAATCTAAATAAATAAATAAAGAGTATTTATGCCTACACAAACCGTTGAGGATAATTCTAAATCTGATCCAAGACGAATTGTTGTAGGAAATTTATTAAAATCTTTAAATTCAGAATATGCTAGCACAAGAAGTTTAGAGCCAATTTATATTCAAGTGTTCATATTTGAAAGTTAGGTCAATACTAATATAGTGTCTATAACCTATCTTTATTGTTTATCCATTATAAACTAAGTAATATTATGGCATATGGATCACTGGTCTGCATCAATTTAAGATTATAAACTAAGTCTCTCACGAAGTGTAGCAATCTTAAGTTGCTTATAACTTTTTTAAATGGCTTAAAAAGTTTACACAAACTTATCCTTATAATCTTATAAAGTGTCATACGGACAAACTTTTTTTTTATTCAACAAATCTTTTAGGTTATTAGTTTCACTTATCTTATAGTTTAATAACTTTATTTTTACAATTTTTAATATAAAAAAATATTACATTCACAATTTCTTTATATAATAAGAAACATTAACTTCGACATATTATATATATATATATATATATATATATATATATATATATATATATATATATATATATATACCAAGAAAGAGTCTTCCCTCAATTATATACATTGAAATTTCTGCCTATGTAAGCACCACACCCATGACCTATGAACTTTCCACTATTATCAATGGCTACTGCATTTGGTGGTGTTCTGCTATACTCCCTCTGAATGTTATGACAATGAGGGCACATGGTTGGCTTCCAAATCCCACTTTTATTTACTTGATCGAACATGTATAATAATGTAGAAACAAAGTGTTGTTCAGGACCTTCTACTGTTATATCAAACTTTTCATCACAAATTCCAACCTTTACCACAATAGAAAACCCAATTTATGTTGTTTCACTTGTTTTATTAACAGCAACTGATCCGTTGCTACTAACAAAATAGTGTGCCATAGTCACTACTTTAGCACAACCATGATAATCGATTTTCTCGCACTCTAAAACAAGAAGACCACACCTATTTGCGGTGCCATAGAAGTATACTTTGGTGTTCATAGCACTGCCCCTTTCATCAACGTTCTTCCTTGTCTTTGTCCACGCGATGGGACTATCGGCCTTAATGTCCGACGTTTGAAGCAAACCGGTTTTGGTTTTGGTTATATGCAGGGATAGGCTTTTGAACTGTGGCCATATTATGCTATCATTGATTGTGAATGTTACTATGTTGAAATAGGCGTCACTATGAACAAGTCTTGTTAACAAAAGGTTCCACTTTGACCTTTCAACGGTGTATAAAACTTCTACCCATTCAACATATGATCCATCATCCAACCTGCAAGACACACGTGTGGTCTTGTTGATGGTAGCATATGTTCCCAGTTTAAGATGGGATGGAAATGTAAGACACTCTTGGTCACTGAATCGGTCACTGATTCGGTTACTAAATCGATCACTAAATCGGTCACTGATTTGGTCATTGATTCAGTCACTCATTTGGTCACTGTGCATTAACGACCAAGGAAATAGTGACCGAAATTGGTTGGTTACTAAATTGGTCACTACTTTCATCAGTGACAAATTTTGGTCATTTAGTGACCAAAATTGTAGTCACTATTTCATGATTTTCTAGTAGTGTAAATTCCTTAGCCACTTTTAAAGAACCTTATGGTCTCGACTAGGAACTAAACTCTCTCTTTCTACTACTTGTCACCCACAAACTGATGGGCAAACTGAAGAAGTCAATAGATCTCTATCCACTTTGTTGAGGGTCGTCCTAAAAGGTAATCATAAATCTTGGGATGAGTATCTTCCTAACATTGAATTTGCATACAATCATGTGGTCCATAGCACCACTAAGATCTCTCCTTTTGAGATTGTTTATGGTTTCAATCCTATCACACCTTTAAATTTGATACCACTTCCTACTTCTTTTGCTTTTGTCCATAAAGAAGACGTCACCATTGCAGTAAGAGCTTTTTGCCCTTGTTATTTTCCTCATTTTACCTCGGGTCTGGAACCAAGGCATATTGGGGTGAGGACAAAAGGTACCCCTTTTGGCCTCGGTTATTACCTGAGACCATAGACTCCCTTTTATGCCTCGGTTCTAAATGAACCAAAGCCATAGGATTCCTTTTCTGCCTCGGGTCCACGAGAACCGAAGCCATATGGTAAATGCAGAAACTTTCGCAGATTCTCCCGTGTGCACTCCTCCGAGTGTGACAGCTATTTTAGCAGCCACTGTTGCCGCCGCAACTGTATGGTGGGCTGCCCATGGACTACTTCCTCTGTGTACTCCACTTCACACACCCTTTGTGTGTCCTCCTGCACCACCCAGTGAACCTCCATCCATGGCTCCCACTGAAACACAACACAAAATCCAACAAGGAGAGGTTAAGCCAGAAAACCCTCCTCTACAAGATCAGATACTGGATCCAGAACAATCGGAAGTTCTGCAAGCTTAACACTCGGTTTCGAATTCACCAGGTGTTTCTTCATCGGAATCTGAGGAGAAGGGTGATACCAATGTAAATACCGCATCAAAGGCTAATGATGAGATGAACCAAGCTGTTTCGAACTCACCCGCGGCAGGAGGTGATTTGCAATCGGTGAACCTGGACAGGGCGACGGAGGTGACAACGCACGACTATTGACGGAGGATGCTGGTCGGCGAAGGAGGCAGAGCGTGGTGGTGGTGGCAGAGCGGAGAAATTCACGCAGAGAGAAGAGAGTTGGGGGAGATGATGAATAGTAGCTAGGGCTCGCGAATTGGGAATTTTAGCAGCCTTTATGGCCTCGGTTCAATTAATAACCGAGGCCAAAAGCCCATTTATTGCCTCGGTCCTTAAAGACCCGAGGCCAAAAGCCTGATGCTGATGGCATTTTTGAAAATTTGAAAACTGACGCTACCTTTATGGCCTTGGTTCAATTAATAACCGAGGCCAAAAGCCCATTTATTGCCTCGGTCCTTAAAGACCCGAGGCCAAAAGCCCTTTAAGAATTTGAATACTGACGCTGCCTTATATGCTTCGGTTCTGTTGCAACTGGGGCCAAAAGTTGGACGAAAATTGCAAAAATGTCACCGCCTCCTTATAGGCCTTGGTTCAACGGCAACCGAGGCCTATAAATGTCAAATATGCACTAGTGCGTATCTAAATGTAAGTTCATAAAAGATTTACCTGAAAAGGTGAGAAACCAAATCAAAACTCAAATTGAAAAAGTTGTCGAGTATAACAACAAAGGCAAGAGACCTAGGAGTTTCAATGAGGGTGACTTAGTTTGGTTGCATTTAAGAAAAGAAAGGTTTCCACATTTGAGAAAATTTAAACTTAGTCCCCGTGGTGATGGTCCTTTTTAAGTACTCAAGAAGATTAATGACAATGCCTATTAATTAGATCTTCCTTCTAAGTATGGTGTTCATTCCACTTTCAATATATCTAACTTAATTCCTTTTGTAGGAATCGTGGATGAGGATCGACATATAGATTTGAGGATAAATCATTTTCAAGGGGGGAGATGATGAATCCACTCCAAGCCCATTACATAGCCCATAGTCACATCAAGGCCCAAGCCCAATAAAAGGCCCATGAACTAGAAGTATGATAAGAAAGATTCAAGAAGGCTTACATCAAGATGGCAGTAATCCTCAAGGGCTTCAAATGCTTTTCTCATGGGATAAAGAGGACATCAAAATATGATAGATTTAATGTAAAAACATTAGCATAGTCTTTTAATTTGGGCCACTTGTTAGGCTTTGGTTTCTAGAAATAATTGTCTAAAGTACGTTGATGATTAGCTTACAAATTTGACCAATTCAAGCCTAATTGGAAGCTTGGCCAAGAATAGTCTCAACGCACATGTTACACATGGTGCCAAGGCATGAGATGTGTGAAGGACACTTGGCACATGATCCTTACATCCATTGCATCAACAAATTTGAGAGGATTCTTGTAGCCTAAGCCGAGTTGCATTTCATTTCCATATTGATTTTGGACAACCTCTCTACTATAAATGAGAGCCTTCACCACTTGTATGAGGTTACTCTTTGCTCGGTAATTGAAGGATGTTGAGATCATTCCATACAATTGCCTTAAGAGTCAAAGCTAGACTAAGCTTCTTCTCTAGCTCCCCTAGCCTCCTTCCCTAGGATAGGTCTCCTTCCTAGAGCTTCACTTACATAATCCATAGCATTGCTCAAGGGCCTCCAACCTTTCTCCACTCATTTCTGCAACCTCATGGAGCTTTTCCTCTCCAAAATCGTGCTTGGAGCTGCATCAGGTTCAAATCCTTGACTTGTTTAGCCAGCTTTAGTATTGGCTAGTTATACCTTTAAAGTGGGGTTCAAGGATTCAAAGCCTTTTATTTCAATCCCTTTGTTGCGCAACATCCATAGGTGAGCTCAAAACTCTTCAGGATCTTTTATTGAAATAAATGTGAAGAACAAGGTTAAGAAATGCATGTTTAGTTTCTACTCCACTTGCTACAGGTGAAATGATAAATCTTAAAAACGTTTTAGGTCTTAGGTGCATGGTAAAATCTCCTTAAAGTGCAGGATCCACCAACCACAACCTCAAATGATGATTTTTCCATCTCCTCTATCTATTTTATCAATCATCTCACTTGTTGAAGAAGAGCTTTCTTTTAACCTTTCTTAACCTTGTACTTGCTTATGCTTATTAAAGTGTTCAAAGATCGAATTCTATGCAAAACAATTCACAATAAAGTAGAAGTTAAAGTTTTCTACAAATTGTCTACTTTGCACAAAGATTGGCATTGATCTACTTATGACTCTGTTGATTGCAGCAAGTTATTATGATCATATCTGGCATTAATTCAATCTTTTGCTTTAAGTTCAATGCTCAGAACTGGACTAAAAGTCACAACACCTAATTTCACAAGCTAAAAATTCTGAAAAACACTTAAAATCAAAAATCAAAATTAGCACTTCTGCAATCTGTCTAGTTTTTTTGAAACTACGCCTTCCACAGAGCTATAAAAATATGTTCTAACATTCAAATCAAAGATCATTTATTCATGAATGTAATGAAAAATGAATAATCCCAATTGAATATTTGTGGAGGAAGTTATGCATCAAACAAGTAGCAAAGGTAAAGTTATCCTCTACAATTCATTTGGAAACTTTGAATATAAATTGCATCTTCTACAGACCTCCAAAAATTATGTTTTTACATTCAAATGAAATATCATTGAGTCAAGAATGCATAGAAAAAATAATCATCTCAATTGGATAACTGTGGTGAGAGTTATGCATCAAACAAGCGACAACGGTCAAAGTTGTCCTCTACAGCTCCTTTGGCAATTTCGAAAATAAATTTCACCTTCCATAGACCTCCAAAATTTATGTTCTTACATTCAAATTAAAGATAATTGAATCAAAAACATATATAGTTCAATTGGATGATTGTGGTTAAAGCTATGCATTAGACAAACAAAGTGGTCAAAGCTGCCAGATTTCAGATTTACACCAAATAACAGATTTTATCATAAACTTTTCCCTTCATTTTGCATATTTTCAGAGGTTTGATGACTTTATTCATACTAATAGCACAAAAGCAGATTTTCAAACAAGAAAATGAATATGTACATCTGAAACTAACCTCTTGTTTGAGATCTATGTGATAACAAATCAGAAAATGAAAATTAACACTTCATAAAATGAAAAAACTCAAAATATACAAATATGTTTTTACAAAGTATTCACATATTTTCAAAAAGAATGGTTAGATCTACCAAATACTTGAACTAAATCCCGGGCAACATCGCCAAAAACTTGATGATTGTTTCACAACAACCTTTTCCCAATAAGTGTCATGGTTGTTAGTTTGAAATGGTGATTTAAGCCAAGAAGTGGGGTGTTGAATTGGTTGTTTAAAATTTTTTCGAAAACTTAAAACCCCTTTTTGATTGAATCAAATATAACACAAAATACGAATGCAAAAATTGCAGATCAGTACACTTTCAACCAGTCAAAAACTAAAACAATAGACTAATTTGTTCTTGAGCCTATGAGTCAGTTGATTAAAATTTCAAATCAATTGACTAAAATTCTAGGAATTTATGTAGAATTGGCAGATTTAACTCAAACAATAAATTTTACACACAATACTTGTTCCAATAAATATTTGTAACAAGTATGCAAGATCATATTACAAAGAAACGTATTAAAGTGAGTGTGATTCTTATAGGGTCTTAGGTTAGATTTTTGTGAGTCAAAAATCTTATCTATTTCTTTGTTCAAAAGTGTAATCTTGGTGTGTGATTTGTAAAACTTTTGAATATAGTGGAAACCAGGGTTAGGTTGTCCTGGTAAACTGGATGTAGCTTTGTGATTGAGTGAACCAATATAAAAATAATTGTGCCATTTTCTTCTCTTCATCTTTCACTCACTTTAAATCACTTTAAAAACTCAAGAAAGCTAAGTAATTCATTCTTTGTTGAGCTTTATTAAATTTTTGTGTAATCTGATGTTGTATACATCTTAGAAATATTGATTGGAATAAGTCTTGTGTGTAAAAGGTTGTTCTTTGAGCTAAATCTGCAAATTCTGCATTCTGCATAAATTCCTAGGATTTTAGCCGTTTGATTTGAAATTTTAATCAACTGATTCATAGGCTCAAGAACAAATCAGTCTTGTAACACCCTAGGCGGATATTACTTGATAAAGCAATTTTTATATATACTTATGGCATTAAAATAATATATAAAGTTTCCAAGCGCAAGAAAATTTAAAACTTATATCGTAGAAGTTCAAATACACTTAATCATCCTTATTACAAATCCCTAATACAAACAGAAAGGGTGAGCTGAAATATAAAATCTTACATAAATAATAGACAAAGATAATTAACCCCCACCCAAAGTATTCATAACCATTTCTTATCCTTAGATTTCTCTATTCCAATCCACCTCAATCTCATAACCTATATGAGAAAGATTCATGCACCTTTGGTCTTTAGGCATTATCATGATTTCACGAACCTACCCGCTCGTGGTCCAACATTATGGAACTCCTTATCTGTATTCCAACCCTACAAACCTCCCTATTCGTAATCCAACATGCATGAAAACCTACTATGAACCTCCCCGCTCAGAGTAGCCTCAAGTGTGAGCACGAAACATACGAACCTCTATGCTCGTATCCCCACACAAGAGTACAACCAATACGGACCTCATCGCTCGCATCAATCATGCATTCCAACTCCATTACAAACCTCCCCATTTGTAAATTAATCAAGCATATCCCAGACCAAATCATTAAATTTACCCATGCAGAACCCTTGACAAAGAGTTCTTACCCTTGCACCATCGTCTGGCCTTGCCTAAGCACTGTCAGGCGAAACTCTGATCCAAACCTCCTAGTAGGCACCACAAGCTGCTACGGGCCACGCCTTCTAGAACCTTTCTGGTTTGCGGCTATCGCCTAGCGGGAACACCCCCGCTGCCAGGCGCCACACTATTAAAATGAATTGTTTTCTAGCAAATCCAAGCACTATAATATGTTTTCTAGCACATCCAAGCATTTCAATCATACATCCATAATGCCCAATTCATATGATTGCAATTCTCATGGCATAGAATTCATCATAACAGTTCATATGTACAAATCAAACATAAGCACTCAAGCATTCCAACTTGAAAATAAGACACCACTTTAGTATAACTAATAATGTACATCATATGGTGAATCTTTATACCAGCAGTCTCAATATACATGCAATTTCACAAACACCGTAGTATCTATGCTGCGACTTTCATTTTGATGCATCACATCCTAAACCAAGATTTATCAAGCCATACAATTACAATCCCACACATAAGTGCCTGTAATAGTTATTTGACATTATCAAGAGGTCATGCCTATGTTTTAAATATCTCCATACAAAAATCTCCAAAATTTCCTAATCATGCAAGTGATGTGGTGATGTTAACAAAACCTATTTTAACCCTTTTCTTTTCATATCTTAAATCAATTCAAGTTTCATATGAAATCCTGACTCATGCATCAACACACCAAATTGAACACTTAGACATCATACAATCATACCAATTCTCGTACTAAAATTGTCCCTAGTGACCCTAATTTCATTTTTTTTCACTTAGCAAGCCAAAACAAGCGGTTGGACACCCTTCATTGCCTGGTGGCATATAGTTACCGCTAGGTGGTGCATCTGGATTCTGGAACTTCATATTTCCTTGCACCTGTTGAAAAAACCTTAATCTGCCGAAAATTCAAATTCTCTTTCCAATTGCAATCAACCCACCAACAATCACATATCTAGTATGCATTCCTATTCAATTACTCCCCCCAATCTTTTAAAACAATCATTTTCCGAGTTATGTAGATAATGTTTCGAATTCATCCCCAAAACCATTTTGAACCCTTATATACATACAACCCTAAATTCATTAAATTATCATAATAGCAATAATATCAATTGATTATGCCAGGATACATATCAGCAAAGTCCCATAAACTGTAGAACACCCAACACTTCATGAAAACTCCAAAAGCATGTAGAAACACATAGTTCTAGTTCTCGCTACCTCGCAGTTCTTCATTGCCACTAGGCGGTTCATCACAAAACCTAGAAAAGATGAAGGAAATGGTTGCGTCGCCTGGTGGGCCTTCATAGCCGCCAAGCGGTTTCTAGGCAGAAACCTAGAATTCATGAACAATTGCGCAAAATGAAAGGGAATTCCACACACAAGCCACATTATCATCCAAAATAGATTAATTGAAAATAAAACACGTATGGAAAACTCCCCTTACCTGGTTTCCTTGCTCCAAATGCAATCCTAATGATTCTTTCTAGTCCCTAAAGGCACCACTCCTTGTCTTTGCTCCAAACTCCCTTTCAACACTCAATCTTTCTTTATCTCTCTCTCTATGTCACAATTTTCTAGTTCTTTCTAACTCTCCTTGGAGCCACACTCTATGACTCATATCTTTCCCACTTAACCTCTTCCCTCTCTCAATTTCCAGCCCAAAAATAAATAAAAATAATAACAAAATTAAATTAAGGAAAAATTAATGGTTAGTGGCCATTAACTAGTGCTTTTATTGCACCACAACCACAATTCCATCCCTCTATTTTCCCGAAGAATTTCTAAGGTTTCTAGGTTTTCCACCACCTAGCAAAAATAGTAAAACATAAAAAGAATCTACTCATGCTAGACAAGGTTCATACTCACATCCTTCAAACCCATCAAGCATATGCACAACCATCAAGCTATCACGTGTTTCATGTGAATTCACACATACATACAATGTTAAGTCATGCTTCCGCATTCACAACATATTTATAAAATAAACTCAGTTAAAACATCATACTAGTGTCACACACATGAATTGAACCCAAGTCCTCTCAACAACACTCAACACTTTCAACCACTTAAGCTAATATTATTCCTTATTTATGACTTGTCAAGAAATTCTCTTAGGGGTACTTCCAACCCACCATTATTTTTAATTTATTAATTATTATTTATTTAAATTTCTCAGGTCTTAAAAGTCTATTGCTTTATGTTTTGACCGATTGATAGTGTTATAGTCTGCAACTTTTGTATTCATATTTTGTGGTTTATTTGATTCAATCAAAAGGGGTTTCAAGCTTTCGAAAAAGTTTTAAACAACCAATTCAACCCCCCCCCCTTCTTGGCTTAAATCACCATTTCAAACTAACAATTGGTATCTAGAGCAAGGTTCTTGAAAGTTATTCAAGTTTAATAAAAAAAATCTTTTCAAATGGCTGAAAACAAGCTCCATTTGGCAGAAGGTGCTTCTATTCATAGGCCACCTATGTTTAGTGGTATAAACTATCAATTTTGGAAAATTCGAATAAATATTTTCAATGAATCAACAAACCATGGTATTTGGGATGCAATTGTGAATGGACCTCACACTGCTAAATATGTTGTTGAAAATTAGCAGGTGGACAATGTAAGACCCGATAAAATTAAATAAGTAAATAATTAATTATTTAATAAATTCGAGGGCCAGAATCCCTAAGTTAATTAATGAGGAATGAAGGAATAGTACTAACTCAAGTGGTTAAGGGTATTGTTTGCGTTGAGCGGACTTGGGTTCAAGTTTTGTGCATGATGTTAAAGTGTTAATTTATTTGTCTTATTATTTTAATAATATGTTGGACAATGGGGCGTGATAATATAATCCTAGATGAGTATGAATTATCACAAAACATTAATTGGTTGAATGGTTATGCATTGACTTGGTAATTTCATGGTTGTGTGTTTGAACCTTGACTTATGCAAAATAAGTTTCTTTTTGCCCAAATCATTTTTGGTATGAATGGAAAGAGTCAGAAATGGAAGCAAATGAAAGGGCTGGAAAACCATATGGTAATGGCTCTTGAATGGCAATTAAACCCATTTTAATTAATTTTCGTTTTCCTTGCCATTAAGCTTAGTTAAGGTGTAGTTACGAAACCAATTGGGAGAAAAGAAAGGGTTTTTGAGATTACCAATTCGTGTGGACTGCTGAGGAGCGTCTTGGGAGCATTAGAACATGAATAAAGAGAATGTGGGGGATTTTTTCTACAAAGGATCAGGAGAGGATGAAAGTGGAGGCAAGTTCTTTGGTGCAAGAAAGAATCCTCAAAGAACATTGGAGCAAGGAATCAAGTTAAGGGGAGCTGCACTTATGTGTATTTCATAAAGTATATGTTTCTGTGGTGTTTTCCATGTATGATAGCTTTTTTCCACTTTAGTTTGTGCTAAAAATCGAGTTTTTGGGTTTCTACCCAGAAACCGCCTAGCGGTGTTCTTGAGTCACAAGGCAACGCAAGCTACTTTGAACTTTTCGATTTTTCCATAAATTGCTTGGCGGTATTGGAAGTTATGCAATTGTGGTTTTTTATGTGATATGTTTTGGTGTTTTGAGGAGTTATACTATCTCTTTGTATGTGTGCTTTATAAATTGCATGAGTAGATCACATATTTGGATACTTGGGTGTATGGAATAAGCATATTTTCATGAAAAATGTTGCTTTTATGTGATATGTTCCTAACTTCTGGGCACTAGGCGCCACCGATTTTCTTGCGTGCCAATTTTCGTAAAACTGTGTTTCTTAGTTCGTTAACCGTCTGATTTAGGTGAAATTTTGACAAGTGATCCATAACATGTTATTCTTTACTTTGAATAGTGAATATTTGAATTAGAGGTCTATAGCTAGAGATATATGTTACTAATGATTGCTGGTTTGAATTCCCTAAGAGTATGATTAGTAATGGATGCTTAAGTGTTGTTATGGCCTTTGTTGGTGAATGTGTGTGTTTATATATATATATATATATATATATATATATATATATATATATATATATATATATATATATATATAAATATATGTGTGTGTGTGTGTGTGTTTGTGTTTGTGTATGTGTGTGTGTGTGTATGTGTGTGTGTGTGTGTGATTGATGACTATGCTTTTGGTAGTACTTGTTGAGCCAAGTTGAGTATATAAATCATAAATCTATATATGTTAGCCTGAATGTATGATGTTATAAGTGTGTGAAAAAGGCCACTATTGATGATATCACTATGACCAAGTGTTGCATGATCATGATGGGTTATGGGCAAGTATGGGAACATGATAATCATCCTTTAAATGTAATCAGATTGTAGGGGCATGAGGAATAAGTATATAGCCTTGATTAAGTCTTACGTGGAGTATGAGTTGTGTAATTGTGCAATTGTATCAAGTCGAGTATATGTGAGTTTAAATGACTAAGTGTTGATGTTAATCTTAATTTGACATAAGGAATTGGTAAAAAAAAGGGGTTCTTATAGTTATTGATTGAGGTAAGACTTATGCTTTGTATGAATACATGAGTTATGTGCCTACTGCCTTATTATTTCATAATTTCATATGAGCATGGCTTACTCTTGGGTTCAAATTGAATGTTGGCATTAATTTAAGATGTGAGCATATATGAATTTATAAAGGGATGAATTTATGCTTATACTTGAATCTTGCATATGAGTAGTAATGCTGTACATTTAAGTATACGAAGTATACAAATGCGTATTTTGGTTTCTGGATGTTTGAGAATTGAATGGTTGAATGCTAAGAACTGAATTAGAATACCTAAACCCAATAGTGTCACATTACTAGTGTAGCGCCTGGTGGTGCAAAGTGAACCGCCAGGCAGTCTACACTACCATTTTGCTTGGTGACGCTTAAGCTGCACTAGGCAATAGTTGTAACATCCTTAAAGAATATTACTTAAATTAATATGTAACGATATAAAAGAAGATCAAACGTCGCAACATTATTTATCCCAAAATGCGGGAAAACAAAAATTCAATATTCAATGCGACCATACTCAACAGAAATTAAATCAAGAGTTAATACAAGTTCCCATAAAACCATAAAATCAAGAGTAAAAATCCCTAGCTCTAACCCAGCTAGCCCTAACTCCGCAGTCCGAGCACCATCAGCAACATTTGTATTATCATATGCTCCCGTGTAACGAGTTACACGATCATCGCCAAACACAAACAGAAAGGGTTAGCTCAATAATATAAGAAATCACATAAATTAAATAATATAAAACACCCAATCTTATTATCATAAATAAACCTTGGTTACATTCCCAACACACCCCAAGGCTTTTCAACCTTTCACATACAACAAGGTTAGCCATGGATTCAAGATTCATGATGCTCACACGAACAGACCCACTCATGGTCCTGCCCCTACGAACCTCCCCGCTCGTAGTCCTACTCTACGGACCTACCCACCCGTAGTCCAACACATGTGATACACAAGCTATGTACCTCCCTGTAGCAGCATCTCTCAACTATGAGCACGGAACATACGAACCTACCTCGCTCGTATCCCCACAGGAGAGTAATCGAGTATGAACCTCCCCGCTCATACCATCACATGTTATCCACCATCCATGAACCTACCCGCTCATGGCACAACATCTCTTGATCCACGTTTCATCAAAGCGTACAAACATTACACACAAACTACACCAAACTCGCTTGGGCTAGAAGCCTTAGCTTAAGCGATCAAGCCTGTCTCGCTTAGGCTAAGCTTCCTCGCCTGAGCGAGCGTGCTGCCAGGGTTCACGTGCGAAGGCTCACTTAGGCGAGATGGCCTCGACTGGGCGAGATCTCACCTTCACTTAACACAAAATCACTCGCCTAGGTGGCGACACATCAGAACACACCCTCCTTAGTTGTGATTTCTCACTCAGACGAGTACCTCTCGCTTGAGCGAGGTACTTTATCGCTCAAAACATGGGCTCCTCGCTTGAGCGAGTCCCTCGAGCACAACCTCACCACAACGCGATTTCTCGCCTAAGAGAGCTGCTCTCACCTGAGCGAGATATGCAGACACAACCCAAAATTTCATTTCTGCTATTCTCGCCTAGGCGAGCCTAGTTAGCTCGAGCGAGAATAACAAATATTCTCCCAGTCATGCGCGCAGGAACCTACACCTAAAACCCCATTCAACTATGTCCATCAATACATCACAGGATTCAACATTTTGTGCATGAATTGAACATCAAATTAGTCACTCCAATTATACATGAATTCAACATTTTGTGCATGAATTGAACACCACTGATTCATACCATAAGAAGCACGAAAATTCATGATCAACCCAGTTATACATGCAATCTCAAAGTATACGAAATTCACAAACATAAAAACACGCAAAGGAACTCCCCTAACCTGAAATTCCTTGCTCAATTGGGTCTTTTAACCTTGACTTTGCACTACCACCAATAATTCCTCTTTTACTCTCCAAACTCAGATTTCTTGGTTCTCTCTGCCTCTCCTTGGCACCCCAAACTCGTGCTCCCCTTTCACTCTAAATTTCAGACTTCACCAAAACCCTTCTAATTACCCAAATTTCCCTTTTTATATGGTTCTTAACTATGGTTAATAAAAAAATGAAAAAGGCTTTTAATTATTTATAATTGGCTTTTATATCTCATTATGGGCTGTTGTTTTTCCCTTCCCTTGGCTGCCCAAGAGTTCTAGGATTTTCCCACCCTTTCACATTCAGACCACAAGCATTTTAACAAAAACAAAGAGCTAATTTATTCTCAGCAAAGGTTGAACCCACAACCACTCAAACACAAGGCAATTGCACAACCAATTCATCCAAGTTATGTTTAGGATAATCCCCAATATTTTAGGATTTCATTATCACATCTCACACTCAAATATATCAATAAAATAACACACAAAAATTGACATACATAAGACTCGAACCCAAGTCCTTTCACACAATCAAAGTACTCTCAACCACTTAAGCTAGTACTTTTCCACGTCATAACCCACTGCATTAAATGCCTTAAAGGCTTTCATTACCCGCATTTATTAAATAATTATTTACTTAATTATTTAATTTTCTCGGGTCTTACAATAGTACAAGTGCTAGGGTGCATTTATGATGCACTTTGGTTGATTTTTTGTATTGCTTCTGGTCTGGGATATGGTTGACCGTATCACGAATTGGTAGGTTCGTGATTAGTGTTGGAACACGAGATTAATATGAGCAGGGAGATTCATATTAATGATACTCTCGTGTGAGGATACGAGCGGGGAGGTTCATATGTTTCGTGCTCGCACTTGAGAGTTGTTACGAGCGAGAAGGTTCGTAGCTGCATGGATCACGCGTGTTGGACTACGGATAGGGAGGTCCGTAGAGTTGGACTAAGAGCAGGGAGGTTCGTAGAGTTAAACCATGAGCGGGCAGGTTCGTAGAAGCATTGGAATCCCTAAGACCATGTTGAATGTGTACTGATCTATTATAGGTCAGGTTTTATGAAATTAAGAGTTCTACATGACTAGGGTATTGACTTTAAGGTGGAGACTTTTTAGAGCATTCCTTGAGTTGTGGCTTGGAATGGCATCCCTTTGAGTTGTGGCTGAGGATGGAGGGTAAACACGTGGCATTCCTTGAGTTATGGCTCAGAATGACCTCCCTTGAGTTGTAGCTCGGGATGGGGGATGAACACATGGCCTTCCTTGAGTTGTGGCTCAGAATGGTAAGTGTTAACGGTGTGAGTGTGCAAGTTATGGCTCGTACGAAAGGTCTCCACTTAGTTGACCAATCATAGGTTGTGGCTAGTGATGTGTTAATCATGTGTCGAGACTACAAATTGTGGTTCGTATTGGGAACTCCACCAAGAGTTTCAGAGTGTGGTTTGTAGCATAATATTCCCGCTCGTGTTTGTACGAGTTTTGGCTTGTAGATGGTGGAACCACTAGTTGTGGCTTGTGGCGACAAGTGTCATCTTAAAATTATTACCAAAGTGCCTAGAATTTGGATGTACATGGTGGTGGCCATGATTTATGGTTTATGTAATGCTTATTTTATGTATAATTACATGAGTTCACCCTTTCTATACTATTTTGTAAACATTTATTTGATCAGTTTTGAACTATGTAAACCAGGAGTCGAATTTATGGTTTTGAATTTCGAGACATTTTATTAAGGTTTTAATTTTCCTGCGTTTTGGGAAAGAACTTTGAATAATAATGGCAGATTTAATATTATCTTACTTTATTTTATTTAAATTAGTAATATCCGGCTGGAATGTTACAAACAAGCTTTAGATTAATGGACAAAGGAAGAAATGAGAAGAGCCCAATATGATTGCAATGCAAAGAATATCCTCGCGTCATCTTTGAACATGGATGAGTTTTTTAGGGTCTCCCAATGCAAGAGTGCAAAGAAAATGTGGGATGTACTTGAAGTCACACATGAGGGGGCGAATGATGTGAAGAGAGTAAGGAAGCATACCTTGATCCAAGAGTATGAGCTTTTTAAGATGCAATAAGGAGAGTCCATAACTGAAGTACAAAAGAGGTTCACTCACATTGTAAACCACCTCAAGGGTTTAGGCAAATAATTTGACAAAGAGGAGCTAAACATCAAAGTGCTAAAGTGTCTTGATAGAAGTTGGCAATCTAAGGTGATTTCCATCTCAAAATCAAAGGATTTATCAATCATCACCACAATTACACTATTTGGCAAACTAAAAGATCATGAAATTGAAATGTAAAGGCTGAGTGAGCTTGAATCAAGTGAGAAAAAGGTGAAAACCACAGCCTGAAAGACTAGCTCGAAGAGAAGTGATGAACCTGTGGAAGAGGTAGCTGAATCAAGTGATAATGAGAACTTAAATCTACTAGTCAAGAGGTTTGGGAAGTATCTAAAGAGGAAAGACAACAAAGGTTATCAAAGGAGGTACATTTCTAAACGAAATGATTAAAGTAATACTTCAAATTTCTCATGTTATAATTGTAGAAAGCAAGGACACATCAAAATTGAATGTCCTAATATTAACAAAGAGAATGAGAAGTTTGGTGACAGGAAAAAAGGAGAAAAAGGCCAAGGAAAGACGTGCCTACATAGCTTGGGAGGATAATGATGACTCAATAAGTAGTTCATCTTAAGAAGGAAGTGAGGAAGCAAACCTATGCCTCGTGGCTGAATATGAATCATCATTATCAAGCCAAGTGAGTTCCTTGTCATCAAAAGATAAATATGACTATTATCAATTGTTGCATGACTTTGAAGAGTTGCAAAGTGAGGCTAACAAAATTATTGTCATGAACAATCGGTTAAAAGGGCTAAATAGTTGGCTGGAAAACAAAGTTAGCCAACTAGAATCAAAAATAGCCGATTTAAAAACTTATTTCGAACATTTAGAAATGATTTACAGTAACTCAATCGATTATTCTGAAAAATAGTTGGCTATAAAAACCTTGTGAAAATTGCACTGTTTTGAAAAATCAAGTGAAATATCTTTTGAAAACTTGTGCAAAGTTCACAAGAGGACAAACAAACCTAGAACTTGGCTTTCAAACTTGTGTTTTTGGGAAGGCTGAACTTGGTTATAATCCTATCCTTGAAAAGAAAGCCAAGAAGTTCTCTAGTTTCTTTTCCAAGAGTGAGCCAAATGTTATGTCATTCATTTCTTGGAACTATTGTATGAAGAAAGGTCATGTGCTTAAGAATTGCTATGCTAGAAAATATGATGTTCCAAGAGGGTTTATTAAATAGATCCCAAAATGATCTAGAAAGGTATAACCATGTTGGACCCAAACTATCAAAGGGTACTATGTAATGCTCATATGTTTTGCAAGTCATAAAACATGAGAAGAAGGACCTATGGTACCTAGATAGTGGCTGCTTCAGGCATATGACAGGTGACAAGTCCAAGTTTGCAAAGTTGAAGCTAAAGGATAAAGGCTTTGTGACTTATGGTAACAACAACAAAGGAAGGGTACTTGCAAGTTGAGTCATAAGCAATGGAGCCTCATTTTACATCCACAATATGCTTCTAGTTGAAGAGTTAAAGCACAATTTTATAAGTATAAGCCCACTTTGTGACAAGGGTTATAAAGTAGTGTTTGAACCTAATCATTGCCTTATCTATAATGCATGTGGTAGCATTGTGTTGTTAGGAAAAACAATCAACAATAAATACTTGCTTAATCTACATCATGCATCATTTAGATTTCAATGTTTGCTTACAAAAGAGGATGATACTTGGTTATGACATATAAGACTTTGTCACATACATATGCATCATTTGAATAAGCTAAATAGAAAACAGTTGGTTTAAGGTGTACCAAAACTTAAGTTTAAGAAGCATAGAATATGTGAAGCATGCCAAAATGGAAAGAAAACAAGGTTTCTCTTAAACCCAAAAACTGTATTTCAACTGAAAGGCCCTTGGAATTGCTTCACATGGATCTATTTGATCTTTCTAGAACCATGAGTCTTGGTGGAAACTTCTATGCATTGGTTAGTGTAACATACCTATTGGAAATTACTTAATTAAATAAATAAAATAAAGTATAGAAAATCAATCGACATAATTTTATTATTTCCAAACGCGGGAAAATTCAAATTATTTTTCAACGCGCCATAATTTAAACATAACTAAATAATAATCTTATTACAAGTTTTCAAAATCGAACATAATGAAAGAACATCATAAAAATCCCTAGCTCAAGAGCCCCTAAGCTAGCCCTCTCTCCGTCTCCATGCATCACCAGCATCACCTGTAACATCATTTGCTCTCGCGTAACGAATCGCACGATCATCGCCAAACATAAACAAAAAGGGTGAGCTCAAAATGAACAATCAGTTAATTTAATAAGGGTTAAATATGTTTTTGGTCCCTTAACTTTCAGTGAATTTTGAAATTAGTCCATTTTGAAACTTTAGACCAATTTAGTCCTTTTTCTTTCGAAATACGTGGATTTAGTCCTTTTAATCAAATTTTGTTAAATTTATTTGACATTTCAACCGCATTTCATAATAGTATTTGACTTAACATTAAAACAAAAATGTGTCAAACAATATACACAACTCAAACACAATCATGAAATGTGTACAAAACATCAAATAAATCTAACAAAATTTTATTAAAAGGACTAAATCCACATATTTCGAAAGATGAAAGACTAAATTGGTCCAAAGTTTCGAAATGGACTAATTCCAAAATTCACTGATAGTTAAAGGACCAAAAACATATTTAACCCATTTAATAAACTTAATAATACACCCAATTATTTTATTCTAGGTAGTTCTTGGCCAAGACCTTAATCCCCAAGGCTTTTCAACCTTCACAACACACAAATAGTTAGCCTAAGATTCAGGGTTTATGATGCTCACACGAACCTGCCCGCTCGTGGTCCTGCCTCTACGAACCTCCCCGCTCATAGTCTTGCTCTACGAACATCCCCGCTCGTAGTTCTGCTCTACGGACCTACCCGCCCGTAGTCCAACACACGTGATCCACCAGCTACGAACCTCCCCGCTCGCTGCATCTCTCAAGTGTGAGCACGGAACATACGAACTTCCCCGCTTGTATCCCCACACGAGAGTATCAGAATATGAACCTCACCGCTCATATCATCACGTGTTCATCACCAGTCATGAACCTACCCGCTCATGACAACATCAAGCATATCAAAGACCAGAATCAACACTATGAACCATGCAAAACATATCACAACGCACCCTGCCACTACACCATCGTCTAGTGCAGCCTAAGCGCCGCTAGGCAAAATGGCAGTATAGAGCGCCTAGCGATTCCACATCATCGCCAAGCGCCACAACTCACAAGACATCCTTGTTTCCTACTATCGCCTGGCAGTTTAGTATACACCGCCAGGTGCTACACCAGTAATATGACACTACTGGTTTTAGGTACTCTAATTCATTTCCTAGAATTCAACTATTCAATTCTCAAACGTTCAGAAATCAACATACACATTCATATATTCCAAATTACAACATCACAACACATATGCATCTTTCAAGTATAAGCACACATTCCTCTCTTTTATAATTCATATATACCTACCTCTTAAATCAATTCCAACACACACTTTATTTTCCCCTTCTCATTTTACCAACCCTTTGCATGCTTACAATTCACATACCCCACCTAAGACACAATCAAAGCTATATACTTATTCTGCATTCCCTCACAATTCCATTACATTTAAGGTATGATTATCATGCTCCCATACTTCCCCAAAACTCGTCAAGATCATGCAACACTCGGTCATAGTATATCATCAATAGTGGTCCTTTTTCACACACTTATAACATCAGACATTCGAGCTAACATATATAAGTTCATATATTCAACATGTCTTAGCAAGCACTACCAAAACATATTCATCAATCACACATCTCTATATTTATATATATACATTCACCAATCATGGCTATACCAGCACTTGAGAACACTTAATCATTCATTAGTAATCATACTATTAGGGAATTCAAACAACCAATCATGCGTGACTTATAACTCTACATACTGTCATCCAAATCAAATCTCCACCGTTCACAGTGAAGAACTACATGTTATGGACCACCTGTCCAAATTTCACCTAAATCGGACGGTTAACGAATTGGGAAACGCAATTTTTCGAAAACTGCTCAAACCAGAAAAATATGTGGCGCCTAGGGCCAAGAAAATCAAAGCTTGGCGCCGGGCGGTATCACAGATGCGCCCGGCGGTTCCTGCTGCGTAAAAAGTACGAAAAATAGAGTTTTTGTACAGTATTTGCATCGCCTGGCGGAGCCACCCTTGTCGCCAAGCGGTTCATCACAAAAAAACCCAGAATTCGGTTAATATTCATGCGTCGCCTGGAGGCAAACTCAAAGCCGCCAGGCAGTTTCTGGGGATTTTCCAGAAACGCGTAAACAAAGAGATTTTTATCATATAAAGGCATCACATTCATATAGTATAACACAAAAAAAATTACAGATCATATACACATATAAAGGAACTCACCTAACCTGTTAATCCTTGCTCAATTTGGAAGAACCAAGACTTCTCTTGTGCTACCACTAGTCCAGTTTTGGCCTTCTCCCAATGCACTTGATGCTCTTCTCAAATCCACCCAAAACACCTTCAAAGCCACCTTTTCCACTGTCAATTTCGTTTGTCCTCTGCCCTTCCACGTTTGTCTCTCTTTCTTCATCAAAAACTCTCTAATTAGACCATTAACTAAGCCTCAATGCTTGTTAATGATAGGGAAAACGAAAATGGCTTTGAATTAGGTGTTAATAACCATTCAAAGACCATTATTGGTTGTCTCCCAGCCCACTAGGCTGCCTCCCTTGGCAGCTAGGGTTTTCTACCTTTTCATCTCTATGCCAAAAGAAATTTTTGGCAAAAAGAAAATTAAATTCATTCTTAACAAGGTTTGAACCCACAACCATTCAATTACAAAGTCAATACACGACCAATTCAACTAATTCATGTTTCATGATAATTCCTATAATCTTAGGATTACATTATCACTAAGCACATTCACACATAACATTAACATTAAAATAATACACTTATTAAAATAGCATACAATTAGCATACATAAGACTCAAACCCAAGTCCTTTCAACTTAACTAAGTACTCTCAACCATTTGAGCTAGTACTTTTTCACGTCATAACAAACCACATTAAATGCCATAAAGGCTCCCATAACCCGCATTTATTAAATAATTATTTATTTAATTATTTAAATTTCTCGGGTCTTACAGTTAGGATGATTTCTCTAGATTTACACGGACACTATTTCTAGTTGCTAAGAGTTACACCTTTTATACTTTTAAGAAACTTGCCAAGGTTTCAAAAAATGAAAAAGGTTCTAAAATTGTCTAAGGATTGGTCATGGTGGAGAGTTTCAAAATGAAAAGTTTAAACACTTTTTGTGAAAAATATTGTATTAGGCATAAATTTTCAACTCCTAGAACTCCACAAAAGATTGAAGTGGCTAGAACCATGTTAAATGAAAAACCATTGCCTAAGTACTTTTGGGCTGGTGCAGTCAACACAACTTCTTATGTTTTAAATCATGTGTTGATAAGGCAAATTTTAAAGAAAATACCTTATGAACCTTTCAAAGATAGAAGGCCTACTCTAAATCACCTAAAATTTTTTGGTTGCAAATGTTTTATCTTAAACAATGGAAAAGAGCAACTTTGCAAATTTGACTCAAAAGCGGATGAAGACATCTTTCTTGGTTATGCTATTAATAGCCATGTATATAGGGTTTATAACAAAAGGCTAATGATTATTGAAGAGTCTATGCATATTGTATTTGATGAAACTAACCCAATGCAGCAAGATCAAAGACATAAACTTGCAGATGATGAAAATATGCTACTGGAAAAGCAATCTGCTATAGGAAATCAGTTAGTTGAAAAGGAAATTCAGTCGACTGAAAAAGTTGCAGACAACAACTTACCCAAGGAGTGGATTGAACCCAAGGGATTATAAAAGGACAACATAATTGGTGATATCAGATAGGGAGTATCCACTAGACTTAAACTCGTATTCTTTGAACATGAGCATTTGTGTCTCAAATTGAACCTAAGAATGTGAATGATGCATTAGGTGATAGTAATTGGGTTGTTGCTATGAAAAATGAGTTTAATCAATTCTCAAGAAATGATGTGTAGTCTCTTGTTCCTAAAACTTATGAAATGAATGTGATTGGTACTAAATGGGTGTTTAGGAATAAAATGGATGAAGATGGTAACAAAGTTAGGAATAAAGCTAGGCTAGTTGCTAAAGGTTATAATCAAGATTAAGGAATTGATTTTGATGAAACATATGCACCTATAGTTAGGCTATAAGCTGTGAGATTATTATTGGCATATGTTTGCATGTGTAATTTCAAACTTTCTCAAATGGATGTGAAAAGTGCATTCTTTAATAGTTTCTTAAATGAAGAAGTGTATGTATCACAACCCCCTGACTTTGACGATCACCTTTATCCTAATCATGTTTTCAAACTAAAAAAGGCTTTGTATGGTTTTAAACAAGTACCACGATAATGGTATGAGAGGCTTATCTTTTATCAAAACGATAATGGTATGATACTTATTCAAGTGTGTGTTGATGATATAATCTTTGGATTAAATAATAACTCCATGTGTGAAGAGTTTGTTGCAGCTATGCTGGGAGAATTTGAGATGTCTATGATGAGTGAGCTACCCTACTTCCTAGGGCTGCAAGTGAAGCAACTCAAGCATGGGACATTTTTAAGTCAGTCAAAATACTATTTTGACCTACTAAAAAAGTTCAAAATGGAGGATTGCAAAAAGGATACCACTCCAACTGCCACGAATTGCCTTATGGATTTAGATGAAGTTGGACAGCAAGTTAATTCAACAAAATATAGAAGATTGATTGGTTCTTTATTATATCTAACAACTAGTAGGTCATGTATTCAATTTAGTGTAAGTTTGTGTGCAAGGTTTGAATCCAATCCAAAGGAATCGCACTTCAAAGCTACAAAGAGGATTCTCAAGTATCTGAAAGGGACAACTAATGTTTGATTATGGTATCCTAATGATTCTACATTGTTCTTAGTGTTTTTTTTTATATTATGACTATGCAGGGTGCCAATTGGATACGAAAAGCACAAGTGGTACATGTCATCTACTTGGATCAAGCTTAATCTTATGGAATGGACAAAAGCTAGCATTTGTAGCACTATCCATTGCTGAAGCTAAGTACATAGTAACTAAACATGGATGTGCACAAATAATTTGGCTTAAGCATCAACTCGTGGATTATGGTGTAAAGCTAGAGAAAGTACCTCTATATTATGATAATACAAGTGCAATCAACCTAACTAAGAACCATATTCAGCATTCTAAAACTAAACACATTGAAATCAAGAATCATTTCATATGGGATCATGTTGAAAAAGGTGAAATTGAAATCAAGTTTTTGAAAACTGAAACCAATTGGCTGACTTGTCCACTAAACCACTTGTATGTGATAGATTCAACAAGCTTAGAACTGAATTCAGTGTTCTTAGTATGAAGAATGTGTGTTGATATATGTTTGGCTATTTAATTTTATTGGATCATATGCTTGCTGCATTTAAAGTGTTAAATTTTGCATAATATGTGAACTATCAAGATTTCAGTCTGTTGAATTTGCAAAATCAGCACATAGATTGCAATATGCTAATCCTCACAAAATAACACAAAATTTCACTTAAACTGGTATAGTTTGAACTTCGTGTGATCTAAAATTTTTAGTCAGTTAAATTTTCTAAAACAACACATAGATTTCACTTAAAAATGTCACTACAACAAAAATATATGACCTGGTGCATTTTTAACCGACTAACTCTGTATTTTTATGTGTTGATTTCACTTATGTTGATGTAGATTTGCTCGAATTGATTTTAATTTATTAACCCAGTCAAAGTAACCATCACAGGACATTATTTGAACTGTAGTAGTAGCAAATAACAACTTCTACATTAGCTAAAAAAAAACTTTTCATATTGCATTAACCATAAAGTACTTTAATTGCATGATTTCCAATATGCATGCATATAGTATGAACTATTTTTGAGTGGATAGCATATAGAATGCATGGGAAACACATTATTGACTACTATGATACAAATTCCATTACATGTAATTGACTGTGATTCCCTATACTACATTTAATCCCTAATATCTGTACAAATTAATTGACTAATTTTAAAAATCAACACGTTGATTCTATAAATACATGCATAAGCATCATGCATTGGCATTCATATTTGTTAGTAAGAGCCATATCTAGATTCACCATGCCTCGTAGGTAGAGAACAACCCCTTTAGATGAGGAAAACTCCACCCCACCTACTCCATCCTCTCTCATTGCCTTGAATCATGGAAGGCTTGAAGCATTGTTAGCAGTACATGAAGATAAGATCCAAACCTTCTTGATTGAGATCAATAGGAAGCAAATGATCCTTCCTAAGGTGTTGCATATGTCATGGCTGAGGGAAGAGAACTTTGGGACTCTAGAACAACATCTCAAATCTCAAAAATTGAAGACTTTTCTTGAACTATCGGGCAAGATCTTTAGGACTTGGTGAAGGTCTCCTATGCCAACCTCAAGTTCAACAATGGCATCCTTAAATCAAGTGTCAAGGGTGTTAAGATGGAGATCACTAGACAAACATGGAAGATTATGGCTAGGCTAAGGCAAAGGGGTGTGCAAGTTTGCAAGGGAGAAAATACTACAATGGATGAATTCAACAAAGTCCAATATTTCAACCAGTGTGTGCGCAATCAAGGTGAGCAAACTCAAAATTTCCAAGTGGGAAGACTTCCAAGGTGATCAAACATTGAAGTTGGAGCCAAATATTCATGAAGTGGGCATAAGTGGAGCAAATCGACGAGAAGATGATCCACAACCCATGGCCATTGAGATCAATCAACCTCTTGAGAACACTGAACATGCATATTACCAGTTTGAAAGGACAGTTTTCAACCAACTTCAAGATTTGAACATGGCACAAAATGCACACCATGCATATTGCATAACAAGGTTTCAATACTTGGATGACCAACTCCACAATGTTCATGACCTCCTTTTCAATGTCTACAATAGAGACAACCCAAAGGATGAGTGAAAGGGATGGCTCATAGGTCATGCATTGCATATTTGTGCTACATTTTGTGTGTTTGCCTGTTTGTTCAATATTTTAATTGGTTATTTTTCGCTTTCAATCGACTGATCATATAAGTCTCAGCTTCATTTTCTCAGTTTAGTTTCTATTTTTCATTTGATGTGTTTGTATCCACAATCGGTTGCTCTGATAGTCTTTATGTTTGATACACTAATGAAAATTTTACTCTTTCCAAAATGATATGTGCATTATTTCTAATTTTATGAATCCAAAGGGAGAGAAAAATTGGGTTAAAATTGGAAAACCTATAATTAAATCTGTTAGAACCATGTAATATAACTAAGTGATCTGAAATCTGAATTTAAATCACATTATTAGTGATAGGGGAGCATATGCATATGTGATATGTATGTATCCTTGTGTTCTTTTGCCTGGATGTATATTTGTATATTGGTATCTTGTTTGCAAAAGCTTTTTCAGGTTTCTCAATGGATTTTAGCTCTTCAATTCAATTGGAGGATGTTGGCTTCATCAAATCAAGGGGAGATTGTTGGCACAAGAAAGCTTGAAGCAAAGATTTGATAAAGCCAAGTGCATGAAGATCATATGTGGTTGATGAAGACTGATGAAGATCCACTAGAAGATTATGTTTTTAGTGTATTAAATCTTAAAATAATCTCTTAAATATAATGATTACATGTTATATCATGTTGGTAGGCTATATGACATAGGTTAGATGTCTTGTTAGTGTTAGTGTGTTCTTTTTAATCTGTTAAAATGGGTTTTAACAAGTTAAAAGGCTTATTGTATATAGATTCTGTTATGATTGTATTCAATCAGTTGAATTATTTTTCAATCGACTAATTTCACTTAAGTTAAGTGAAATCAACTAATTGTACAGAAAATTCAACCGATTGATTTCACTTCAACCAGACTATATAAGTTGTGTTTTTTAGATCAGAGGAACGATTCTGAGTTTTTGACCACCAAAACTTGTCATTCATCACTGAAAAGCTCTTTCTCTCTCTCTCTCTCTCTCTCTCTTTCTCTCTCTCTGCATTATACAGCTACAACATGTTTATTGAAGATCTTGGTTGAGCTTGGAGGCATTTTGGCTTGGGATTAGCTTAAAGAACTCGTGTATGGTTGGCTAGGGAGAGCCACTAATGGGTTTTGTAGTTCTTGTCCCCGTGGTTGTTTACCTAGTGTGATTCCAAGTCTGTGAGTGTGATTCTTGTAGGGTGTTAGGCTAGATTTTGTGTGAGTCAAAAATCTTGTATGTTTCGTTGCTCAAAAGTGTAATCTTGGTGTTTGATTTGTAAAACTTTTGAATATTGTGGAAACCAAACTCAGGTTGTCGAGGTAAATTGGATATAGATCTGTGATTGAGTGAACCACTATAAAAAAAATTGTTCCATTTTCTTCTCTTCATCTCAGTCACTTTAAATCACTTTAAAAACTCAAGAAAACCAAATAATTCATTCTTTGTTTAGCTTTAATATGTTTCTATGTAATCTGATATTGCATACCTGTTAGAAATATTAATTGGAGAAGTCTTGTGTGTAAAAGTTTGTTATTTGAGTTAAATTTGCGAATTCTGCATAAATTCCCAGGATTTTAGCCGATTGATTTGAAATTTTAATCAACTGATTCATAGGCTCAAGAACAAATTAGTTTGTTGTTTTATTTTTTGACCAATTGAAAGTGTACTAATATGCAATTTTTGCATTCGTATTTTGTGGTCTATTTGATTCAATCAAAAGAGGTTTTAAGCTTTCACAAAAGTTTTAAACAACCAATTCAACACCCATCCCTTCTTGGCTTAAATCACCATTTCAAACTAACACATATGTCTACAAATGTTAGATCGAGATGGTAATATCTTTTATGCCAAGATTAGTGTAAAACTCAGCTAAACTTTTATCCAAGAATTGCTACCTATTTTCAGTTATCAACATATGTGTGAATCTATATCGGTACACATTATTCATCCATGCAAAAAATTTGTAACTATTGGGCTTTGATGGTGGCCAAAGGTTCTACTTCAATCCACTTGGTGAAGTAGTTTATGTCGACCAACAAGATCTTCACCTAGCCCTTCCCTGTAGGAAATGGTTCAAGAATATCCATTCCTCACTTCGCAAACGTCCATAAGGAGAATATATGGTGCAACTCTTTTTGCTTGTTATGTACCAAGTTACCATGTTTTCTTCAAGGTACACATTTCTTGACTTAGTCAACACAATCAAATGCCAAGGTAGGCTAAAAGTAACCAACTCTTAATACCCAAGCTGTCATAGCTCTCATCCTTGAGTGATATCTACATATCCCCTTATAAAGAGTTTTCCACCCAATCAAAGTGTACCTTGGCACCTTTAACCTTTACTACCTCTTCTTCTTTTAATAAGCTATTCGAGATGTGATAGGATGTTGATATCATAAAAGTTTGAAATGCGTTCACTTTTTGATGTCAATGCTAAAAAAATAAAGGGTGTGCCTTCAAAGACACTATAGGCACGTTAAAAGAAAATATAAATGCTAGAATGATTACGTAGTTAATTATCTCGTGAATCTTTTTATATTTGATTTAAGGGCTTTTACCTGGTTAGGCCTGAACTACCTAGATGATTACCTTCGTTAACTTATTTAGAATCTACTTAATCCATCTTATGTTTTAATCTCCTTAATTATGTATAATCCATATTAATTTTGCTCAATATGCCTGGTTGATATTATACCATACTATGTTGTACACCAACCTCATTCTTTCTTTTACAGTTTGAAGTATACATAAGTATTAGATAAAGAATCAATAGTAAATAAAATATCATGTAAAGACTATGAAATATATATATATATATATATATATATATATAGGTAATGTTCCTACAGAAACAATAATAAGATATTAGGGAGCATAAATTATTTCTTACCTAATCCTTGATTTCCTAGGATGGATACTTCTCGATCCTGTTGGATAAGCCTTCATGTCTTATTGTCAGATTGAAAATTTTGGAGGTTACCTGCAGAAAGGACTCCGACGACCAAATCAGAGAGAGCTCTCAAAAGTCAAATCACAATTTTAGGAATTAATGAATTGCGTACCTTTAATTGTTGGGGTCCACCTGTATTTATAAAACATTAATCATAGATTACGTGGTTAATATATTGGACCTTTATTGGGCCTGCTAGGTCTCTTTTGGGCCTATGTGGGCCTACACAGAGCCAAAGTATCACGTTTAGGGATCAATTTTGTGTGTTTAGCTATTATTTCATAAGTTCAGAGTAGGCGGTTTATGTTGATATGTAAGTTTAGCCGCTATGTATGCATTAGTTTTATATGCGGTGGATTGGCGATGTAATCAAGTAGGACTATAAGTTGGCGGTTAAGGCTGGGTATTCATTGTTTCCGACTCTATCCACTTAGTATGGTACACCAATCCCCCAGCCTTTGGCAGAATGCATCGTTCCAAAGGTTTCTCCATTATTGTTTTTGCAAGAAAAAACCATCTTTTCTTGGTATTCTCCTAGGGTATAGTAGTCCCCCGGTCTTGAGAAGTGGAAACGTCACAAAAACTTGTAAGAGGTGACAAAGTAGGTGAAGAGACTCAGGATGTCAGGGGTCACATCAGGAGAAGTTGTATAGTCATCATTAATTGTGATACTTCATTTTTTGAGTGTTTTTGGAGTGGGAAAACTTTTTAGGGTTAGGTTTTATCTTATAAAGAAGGACTCGAGAAGGAATTAGTGCACATTGTCTCATTTGCTCGCTTTTGAGAAAGTTGCATCGTTTGTGCTTGAGTGTTGTCCGATATATTTACTTCCTCTGTGTGTCGTCAACTTTCCTACATATAAGGTATGTCTAGTGATAGTGATAGTTCTTCTACATCAGGGTAGAGTAGTAGGAGTAAAGAGTTAGGGAGTGAAGATAATGGTTATCTATTTGGTGACGGGGGAGTTCAAATGAAGATTATTCCTAAAGTTAGGGAGGATCCTCCTGAGGATGTATCCGAGAATAGCTTGTCGGCCAAGACCGTGTACGAATAGGTGGCTCCGGCCTTTTTAGATGGTCTCGGTTACTCAACTCATGGTTGAACTGTATCCCAGTTTTTGAGAAGGGTACTTCATCAGATATTATGTCATTAGAATAGGTGAGCGTTGTTGAGTGCGTTTGCCATGACTAAGGAGGTGTTGAGGAGGGGTTCTTTTATTTATATATGTGCCACTTTTCACAATTGCACATGCAAATTCCCTTTGACGATTTTACAATGAGGGTGTTACAGATATTGAACGTCGCACCTACCCAGTTGTATATGAATAGTTAGGGTTATCTACAGGCGTTCTAAGTGTTATATCGGTCGCTATATCTCTAGCCTTCTCCACAGTGCTTTTTGTACTTTTACGATACGCATCAAAAAAACCAAGTTACCCAGTTGTCATTGGTATAAGTCAGGCAGGCATAAGCATGTTAGATATTTTTTCTCAGTCTTTCAAATATTTCAAGCAAGGCTTTTTTAAAGTCGCTATGAAAGAGCCAAGTCGTTCGTATTTTTATTTCTTCCACTTTGTTTAATGTGAGAGAGGTAAGTGCTTATATTTGTGTTGCAGGTCATATGACTTAGTTGAGGAAGAAGAACCTGAATCTGTTCAAGACTTTGCGTAGAGAGCGGGCTGAAAAGGTCCGAAATGTGGAGAATACTAAAGTTCATAACTTGTAAGAACCCTTAGTTGAAGTTCGAGTTCATTGTGGTTCAAAGAGGAAAGTGTTTATTCCTGTTCAAAAGGGTGTTGGTAAAGATTTGAAGAAGGTCAAAGCCGAGTTTCTAGGACCGGGGTTTACATCCGGGACCAAAAAGCCTAAGGCTTGTTTGATAGAGTTGCTAGAAACAACAGTCCGACGTGATATTGACATCCATTTTTCGGAATCAATGATTTCTTCCATGGACAACATGAAACCTAATGCAATGATAAAAACCATGTTGGAATTCAACAACAAGGCATTAATTTTGGGTCATAGGGTGGGCACACTTCTGTGGAGGGAATTGAAAGAAGGAGGCAAGGCTAAGGTGGAAGAACTTCAAGAAGACTCAGGCCGCCAAGCATGAAGGGGAGAAGGTGGCCTGGGAAAAAGAGCGGGAAGAGTAGACAACTGAGAGAAAGCGCCTTGGCTTATGGAAAGTTAGGTGTTTAGATTTAGAGAAAAAGATGATTGAAAAAATTAAAGACTTGTAGGAAGATAATGAAGAGCTGAAGGAGAAATATGTCGGTATCGAGAGCGAGCTTGAAAATTTAAAGGGTCATATCATCAAAAAGCATATTAACGATTTTACCAAAGGTTTAAGGCAGTGGACCTTCTTCTGCAAAGAGGTGGATGCTACAGATTCAAAGTATGATGTCAACAAAGATGTCATCGATGGCCGCCTGGTGGATGAAGATGATTTGAGTGCTGAACAAATGGAGGAGATGTCGACTACTAGTGGTAGGGTTCTTGTAGCAGAGGAAGATGTTACTATGCAAGTGGAAACTGATCCTACTACTAATTAATTTTACTTTAATCATATTCTGGCTTTTGAGCCTAAGTCTGTAATAATTTGCACACTAATTATGTTGTGAACATAAATGCCCGTTTTGCGTTATTATTTTGAATATATTAGTTTCCTATATTGATTTGCGTGTATGTTGTTTGTAAGATATCACATGTTTTCGATTACTGTAATTATCATCTATTTTTATTCTGTTTGTTGGTGGCTATTTGCTTATAGTGGAAGTTTTGTGTGAATTGCGATAATGCGTTGTAGTTAGAAATTAAGTATGACGTGTACTTGACTCGGGCCGCTTACTTATGTAAGTGAGAGGGAACTTAAATTTTTAATTAACGAGAAAGTGTTCGATCGAGCCACTTACTTATGTAAGTGGGATGGAACTTAAATTTTTAATTAGCGAGAAAGTGTTCGACCCGAGGCGCTTACTTATGGAAGTGGGAGGGAACTTAAATTTTTAATTAGCGAGAAAATGTTCGACCCGGGCCGCTTACTTATGAAAGTGGAAGGGAATTTAAATTTTTAATTAGCGAGAAAGTGTATGACCCGGGCCGTTTACTAATGTAAGTGAGAGGGAACTTAAATTTTTAATTAGCGAGAAAGTGTTCAACCCGGGCCGCTTACTTATGTAAATGGGAGGGAACTTAAAATACAAGATAAGTTTATAAAGAACTCTTGTTTCATTGATCGTTTTGGTTGCCTCGTTAAGACTTCCCCAGCCAAAACCCTCCTTAGGAAAAAATGTAGAGTGAGGATAAAGAGTACACCTAGGGTTACAAATTCTTCAACTTTTTATAATCCATCTTGGAGTTCTTAACTGAAATAAAACTCTAGGTGAGATACATTACACATGTTAGGTACCAAATCTCTTGACAGCTGCTCCAACTTTGTATGCGCTTCCACCTACATCTTCGCGTACTTTATATGGACCATCCTAATTAGCGGAAAACTTCATGTCCTTTTTTCTCGTTCTACTGGCCATTCTCCATACCAAGTCTCCTTTCACAAATACTTGTGGCTAGAGTTTGGAATTGTATTTTCTTGCGGCTCTCTGTTTGGCCACATGTTTCTAATATGCGCATTTACTCGTAGTTCTGTTAGCAAGTCAAGGTTGGTGTATAGACTTTGCTAATTTGCTTTGTCATCATACATCTGCCTTCTTAAAGAGGGTTCTCTGATATAACTGGAATCATAGCTTTCATTCTGTATACCAAACTGAAAGGAGATTTATTGGTGGCAGATTGCGAATTGCATCTATATGCCCATAATACTTCAAATAATTCTTCCAGCCATTTTCACTTTGCCCTATCTAACCTTTTACGCAACTCTACCAATACTACCTTGTTAGCGGCTTCTGCCTGTCCATTAATTTGCGGATGTTCCACTGAACTAGTAATATGCTTGATTCCTAGGCCGGCATGGAACTTTGCTAATTCCTTGTCTATGAATTGTCGTCCATTATCGATTATGATTGTGTGCGTCACCCTGTGCTGCCATATTATGATTTTCCAGATGAATTGTTGAACCTGTTGTATCGTGATGGCGGTCAGTGGCTGGGCCTCAATCCTTTTTGTGAAGTAGTCAATCCGTACACTGAGGAACTTGACTTGCCCTTTCCTAAGAGTGAACGGTCCCAAGATATGAATCCCTCACTTTGTAAATGGCCACGGGAAGAGTATGGAATGTAGTTCCTATTGTTTTTGGTGAATAAGATTGCCATGATTTTGGCACGGTATACACTTCTTGACAAAGGCGTGGCAATCTGCTTCCATGGTTGGCTAGAAGTAGCCGACCCTTTAGATTCTTGTTGTCATGGTCCATGATCTGGAATGATAGCCACATATTCCTTCATGAATTTCTATTATAATGTATTGTGCTTGTTCCTTCGTTATGCACTTTAAGATGGGTTGGTCATACTCGCACTTGTATAGGTCTTCCCCAATTGTGTAGCGTGTTGCTTTTGATAGCCATCCAGTGTCGGCATTACCAAGGGGGTTCTCAGTTTTACGGTAGTGCACATATGGTGACATCTAATCCTTATTGTTGTTGTGTAGGTTTAGACACGTGTTTATTGTCGAGGGTGCCATTAGTGTTTGCTATAGCAGGGATGTGTATCTTCCTTTTTTGCCTGGTGCTTGCCAGCTTTGATAGGGTGTCTGCTCACATGTTGTCTCCTATTGGTATGTGTTGTATTTTTACCTTATCGAAGTTGGAGTTAATGATGTTACGAACCAAGTGATAGTACTATAAGAGTGTTGCATCCTTAATTTGAAACTCGTCGTTGAGATGACCTACTATTAATCTACAGTCTTTTTTGCATGTTAATACGCACACTCCGACTTCTCGTGCTAGTGAAAGCCCGACTAAGATGGCTTCGTATTCAGCTTGATTATTAGAAGTTTTGAAGGTGAAGTGCAAAGAATTTTCAATAAGTATCTGGTTTGGGCCCTCTAAGACGATGCCAATGTCTGCCCCTTTCTAGTTTGAGGAACCATCAACATATAAGGTCCATTGACAAAGTCTAAGAGGCATTGGGCTTTGATTCACCCGTGTTGTTCGTAGCGGATGTTGAACTCGGACAAATCAACGGCCCAAGACAACATTCCTCCTGCTAAGTCAGTTTTCTGGAGGATTTTCTATATGGGGTAGTCCGTTTTTACAATGACCTAATGGTTTTCGAAAATAGGATTGAATCCTTCTTGCTGCGTTGACTAAGAATAAGGCTAACTTTTCTACCATCTGATACCTGGTTTTTAGATCCTACAACGATCTACTGACAAAATATAATGGATATTGGATACCAGATGATTCTTGGACCAAGGCGGCACTGACCATACCTTTTGTGGGCATAATGTATACTAGTAGTGGGAGGTTGACGTCTGCTTTATGTAGGACTGGAAGGGACACCAAGATTCTTTTTAGATCTTGGAATATTTGTTCACACTCTTCACCCAATAGAACTTCACGAACTTTTTGAGGAGATGAATAATGGGTCACGTTTTATCCGCCAATTTCGGTAGGAATCTAGATATGGTTGTAAGACGGCCTATCAACCGTTGTACCTCCTTTACATTTGTTGGGCTACGCATTTCTATTATGACCTTGCATTTTTCAGGGTTTGCTTCGATTCCACATTATGTTAGCATGAAACCCAACAATTTTCTACCATCAACACCAAACATGCACTTTTTAGGGTTAAGTATGAGGATGTGCTTTGTAGCATCGCAAACACTTTAGCTAAATCCTTGCAATGCTGCAAGATGCTAGGAGATATAACAATCATGTCATCTTCATATAGTTCGATACATTTTCCAATTAGGTGGCTGAACACTTTATCCATTAATCTCTGATAGGTGGCGCCTACGTTTTTTAGGCCAAAAGGCATTACTATATAGAAGTAATTGGCGTCTTCAGTTATGAAGAAGATTTTAATCATGTCAGATGGGGCCATGGGTATTTGGTTATACCTAGAGTAGGCGTCCAAGAAGCTTAGTATGCGGTTTCTAGCAACTCCGTCTACTAGTCGATCGATGATGGGTAAAGGGTACACGTCATTTGGGTAAGCTTTATTTAGGTTGATATAATCAATAGACATTCACCATTTGTCGCTGGCTTTCTTCCCTAGGACAACGTTGGCCAACCAAGTTGTGTAATGGACCTTAGCAATGAATCCAACCTCTAGGAGCTTTGCTGCCTCTACCTTAGCTGTCAGCCTTCTGTCTTCTCCTAACTTCCTCTTTTTCTGAGAGACGTACCTTACCTCCCTAAAAACTGATAATTTATGGACGACTACTTGGGGGTCAATGCTTGATAAGTCTACAGCGGAACAGACCAACAAATCTGCATTATGCTTCAGTGTTTCTTCAACCAAGTCTTGGTCCCTGCAGCTCAAGCCTACACCAAGTTTGAGAGCTTTTCCTAGTGACAACTTTAGCGTCTTAGTTTCTTCCACTGGTTCGATTCGCGAGTCACATCCTGTCCTTGGATCCAGATCTTCACCCGTTAACCTCAAACCAGCTCTGGTTTATCATTCGATATTGTTGGCAGTGAGGACCGACTCTTTCGACGGAAACTTACGATATAACATTCGCGTGCAAGTCGTATATCGACGTGCATGGTAATGATGTTACCAGATGCAGACAAGAATTTCATAGCCAAGTTCAGTGTGGAGACTATTGCATCTGGGGCATTGAGGAAGGGCCTCCATAGAAGGACGTTTAGGATGTGTGCACTTCTACTACCAAGAATCAAATTGGGATGGTTTTGGTCTATTGTCCCTCGTAGAATATTGCATGTAAATCGATGTATTTGCGCGTGCATACCCTTTCACTTGAGAATCCGTAAAAACGCTCATCATAAGGTATCATAGCCTCAATGGAGACTTGTAGTTTTTGGTAGGTTGCCCAATGTAGGATGTCCACCAAGCTTCCCTGATATATAAGCACTTTCTTGACTGTAAAGTTCTCAACTGCTATGGTCATGACCATTGGGTCATCTTGTTCCTGGTCTACGCCCTGTAAGTCTGTGTCGGTGAAAGTTATTGGCAGCATTCTCCATCGTTTGTGCAGCAGGTGACAATGTTGACAGACTGAATACTTCTGAGGTGCCTTATTCTAGCAAATGAAGTTGATCCTCCTCCTGCATAACCACCATATATGGTGTTTATGATGCCACGTAACATAGGGGGGTCCGTGCGGTTGATGTCGGTATGGGCTGGGGGGCAATTTCTTTGTTCATTTTCCTAGTGGCGATGGTCATTTTGGTGGGCATAAACTTGCGATATAACATTCGCGTGCAAGTTGTTGATCGTCGTGGATGGTAATGACATTATCAGATGCGGACAAGAATTTCATAGCTAGGTGCGGTATGGAGACTATCGCATCTAGGGTGTTTAGGAAGGGCCTCCATAGAAATACGTTTAGGATGTGTGCACTTCTACTACCAAGAATCGAATTGGGATGGTTTTGGTTTGTTGTCCTTTGCATGTAAATCAATGTATTCGCGTGTGCATACCCTTTCACCTGAGAATCCGTAAAAACGCTCATCATAAGGTATCATAGCCTCGATGGAGAGTTGTAGTTTTTGGTAAGTTGCCCAATATAGGATGTCCACCGAGCTTCCTTGATATATTAGCACTTTCTTGACTGCAAAGTTCTCAACTGCTATGGTCATGACCATTGGGTCATCTTGCTCCTGGTCTACGCATTGTAAGTCTGTGTCGGTGAAAGTTATTGGCAGCATTCTCCCTCGTTTGTGCAGCGGGTGACAGTGTTGACAGACTGAATACTTTTGAGGTGCCTTTTTCTAGCAAATGAAGTTGATCCTCCTCCTGCATAACCACCAGATATGATGTTTATGGTACTGCATAACTGGGGGAGGGAGGTCCGCGGATTGATGTCGATATGGGCTGGGGACAATTTCTTCGTTCACTTTCCTAGTGGCGATGGTCATTTTAGTGGCCATGGGTTGAATCGCGATTCCCTACCGGTCCAGAGTTGTGTTCCCTTTCTTTTTTGGCGAACCACTTAAGGTGGTCGGCGTGTATCACATCTTATCCTACAATGCCTTACACTCATTCATTATGTGACCGTTATTATGGTGATACCTACAGTATTTAGTCATGTCGGTGATGGGTGGATTTAAGGTTTTACGAGGGGGAATGAGGTCGATTTGTAGGGCTTTGTCAAGAATGCGCGATCATGGAACACTTACCGGGGCATACCTCGAATATCGAGGTGGTATAGGCTCATTGGGCCTAGAGTCTTCTTTCGTGGGTGGTTTCTCGGCTTTCGATCGGCAGAATGGAAGCTAGTGCAGAACTTAGTCTGCAAGGTTTTCATTTCTTCCATCTGTATATAATTTGTCGCACGCAGCTTGAGTTCATTCATAATAGTTGATGGTCGAAGGCAGACATTATCTGTAAATGATCCGGATTTCAGTGTAAGGGTCATACACTAAAGGATCATCTCTTGTGTTAGGTTTTTCATCCTGAGGGCCGCCTTACCGAAGCGGTCGATGAAGGCCCTCAATGTCTTCCGACAAATTGGGTTGTAAAAAGGTGGGATAAAGTGTCGATGCAATAGATAGAATACGGGGGTAGAGACGTGAATTGTTCAAGGGCTGGTACTTTGAGGGTGATGGGGAAGGCCTTACACATGACAACATATTCATTCGTGTACCAGCCGACGTGGGTGACATATATCTTGACAAGCTCGTCGGGGTATGTGTTCGTGATGCCATCAATTAAAGGATGGCAGTGTCTATACGAGTATGTTGGTATGGGGTGTCAGATAATGGTTAGGAAGGTTGTGGTGTGATGATGTGGAAGGATATGGTAGGTAGGGAGAGTGGGTGTATGGTGGGTGGGAAGGGTGGTTGTGTGGTGGGTCGTGGTGAAGGTATGGGGAGTATGGTTATACTCACTTTCTTTTTTTGTTGGCTGACTCACAAGAGTTTTGGAGTCCACTTGAACCTCATTTTCTATGCCTTTCTGGGTGCCATCCGCTTCTATCTTCCTTCTAAGCCATGAATTCTCCTATCTTAAAACCTCCATCTCATCGGCGTTACGCTTCTTAAAATTCGTGAACTCCTGCTGCATCCTGGTTTGTCCTTCTAGGATGGCAGTCAAGTCCAACTAGTTTGTTACAACCTCCTTAGGCCTCACTTCAGGCTCTCAGATTGCTTTGGTAAGATACTAACTCGTACCCCACGATGGGCGCCAATTGTTCCTGTAGAAACAATAATAAGATATCAAGGAGCATACATTATTTCTTACCTAATCCTTGATTTCTGAGATGGATACTTCTCGATCTTGTTGGATACGCCTTCATGTCTTGTTGCCGGATTGAACATTTTGAAGGTTACCTACAGAAAGAACTCCGACGACCAAGTTAGCGAGAGCTCTCAAAAGTAAAATCACAATTTAGGAATTAATGAACTACATAGCTTTAATTGTAGGGGTTCACCTATATTTATAGAACATTAATCACAGATTACCTGGTGAATGGGTCATTTCAATAGTTCGTTTAATTTATGTTTTGTAGTGAATTATATTTCATATTCTAGTTCATTTAATTTTAAAATTATATATATATATATATATATATATATATATATATATATATATTAGGAATGTTCAATTTTTTTTCTTAAATTTTTTAACTTGTGGTAGTGTATATTGGAAATTGATAAAAATTAAATTAGGTATTTTAAAAATAAAATTTATAAAGCATAATATTTAATGTTAATGAATAAAAAAACATAAAATAAAATACAATAAAGAATAAAATATTTATTAAGATATTTTTTTATTTTTCTTTTCATTGTTTTTTGAGTTTCCCATAAATTGTATTTATTTCATACTTTCACATGTTTAGTTTTTTGGGTAAAATATATTTTTAGTCCCTTAACTTTCAGTGAAAATTGTAATTAATCTCTCTTTGAAACTTTGGTCTAATTTAGTCCTCTAAGTTTATAAATGTGTGGTTTAATCCTTTTAACCAAATTTGTTAAGTTTATTTGACGTTTCAAGCCCATTTCATAATAATATTTGACTTAACATCAAAATGAAAATGTGTCAAACAGTGTAAATAACTCAAATTCTATCATAAAATGTGCTTGAAACGTGAAATAAACTTTACAAAATTTGGTTAAAAAGACTAAATTCACACATTTGGAAAGATGAATGACTAAATTGGTCAAAAGTTTCGAAGATGGACAAATTCCAATTTTCACCAAAACTTGAGGACTAAGAATATATATAACCTTTTTTTTTGTTAAAGAAAAATATGGAAAGTAGATACAAACTCATTATTTTTGCTTTCATTCTTCATTTGTTCTCTTCCATTCTGAAAAAGAAACAAAGGAAAATTCTCTCTTGTCTCACTTGATATTTAAATGTTAGTTTAATAGTTAGTATTATTGTGTGTTTTTCCATAAGCAATTTCTAAATGTGGCTTGGTTATCATATATCTTTCTTTTATTAATTACGTCTCAATTTTTTATTTGATTATGATAAATTATTTTTTTAATCTTAAACATAGAAAAAAATAGGTATATTGATGAAGAGAGGATTAATTTAAAATTTCAACTCCCAACATTTTATTATTGATGCTCCTAGCCATTAGATTTAAAGAATTAATCAAGTATTCCTAAATTATGTCAATCATTGACAAGAATAGTAAAGTCAAAGACATTTTACTTGATTGATCGTTTAATTCGTATTATTTTAACTATTCTTCTTTCTACATCTAGACAGAAAGATCATTTTCTACAATAAAGATTATCAAAACAAAATTACGAAATAAAATGAAAAATGAATTTATTACCGATAATATAATTATTTACATTAAAAAATGAATAACTGGAATTTTTAATTCTGATCCAATTATGAATAAGTTCAAGATTTTTGAGTATATTATTTTGATTCTTCCAAATTTTTTGACCAAGATCCATCTCCCATGTCTTTATTTCTCTTTTTTCTATTATATATTTGATGTGGTGAGGTATGAATGACTAATTTTAAAATATCAATTTAACTATGATGTTAAGATTCATCATGATATCTAAGATGAATTTTATAAAAAGAAAACAAAAAGCGTTTATTAACTTCAATTTTATAACATGTTTTTCTAACATACTAAATAATTTAAATTAATTTTTAATTTTCAATTCAAAACTCCAACCGAATCCTCCTTTGAAACGAAAAATCTGATTATCTTCTAATGAACTCCGTTTCAAACTTAGTATTATAAAGTGCAACTTGAAAACATAGGGTGCTTGAAACAAGAGAGGATGGGACAAAAAGTGAGGGTATTGCCAAATCTTAGAGGTTAAGTTTTGAATAAGAAAATATAAAAAGCATAATGTAATGATTGAGTATCCACCTTTTCTGGCTCCATCTACGCCTCGAAACCTATTGAAGTGGTCACGTTTTTTGAGAATTTGAAAGATCGTTGCATTAAGTAAATTACAACCTTTTCATGCAGCACAAGTAAACGAGTATGAGATCCATAGATTCATCCCTATCAATATTTTTCTCATAAGTTTCCGATAATAAGTGTTTTTTTGTGGCACGAATTGATGTCAAATAAATAAACTAGACTTTATTTTATGTCACCTTCAGTACAGTTACTATCCCTTTTGTATCTTTCTAAAAAGAAAATAACCTTATCAAGTTCGCAATTATTGTGTACTTCAACATTTTTGAAAAACATATTAAAATATATACTATTTATCTTCCAATTCAAAAAATTAGTAATATTTCATATTTATTTAAAATTTATAATCTCGTTAATAATATTGAATTTTTTGTACAATTACTATTTTTTTTTTTTAAATTACCCTTACATAAACAATGTATGGAAATAATAACAAAAATTAATTCATATAATGAATTATTTTCACTTCTCCAACTTTTATAAGAGGTAGAAAGAGACCACGGATATCATTTATATAATATAAATTTATATAATTCCAGTTTTTTAAATTAATTTAAATCTAATTGAATTGAAAATCAAACCAAATTAACAATAAAATTAGATTGATATGAATGATAGATTTATTTCGTAGAAATATCTTTTTCATAAATAACCCAAAAATGAAAAAAGTAAGCATTACTCAAATAAGATGGACCAAACAATCTTCAAAGTACGAAATAATATTTGACATCTAGTTTTCTCACTCTTGTTTGAAAAACTTCAAAAGATTTAGACAATCATCAAACAGATGGTCAAATAAATAATTTGAAGCTGGCCAAGGTCAAAAAGACCATAGCTTCTTTTTCTAACTTTGTTGTTTATGATTCTTTTTGTTCCTTTATAATATGAGTTTTGAATTAGGTTTCTTGCACTTTTAGCATGTAATTAGCCTTAGAAAAAGTCGTGAATAATTTTAAAGATTTTAGAGAAACACATACATTCCATGCTTCCTATATAT
>Ga0214544_1002185_pt1 | contig 41231 bp, 19 predicted proteins | sample CNSS3metaG_FD_160074 | JGI IMG/M metagenome (GOLD analysis project Ga0214544, IMG submission 160074) | Root nodule microbial communities from cowpea collected in UCLA plant growth center, Los Angeles, California, USA - CNSS3 | ecosystem: Host-associated > Plants > Roots > Nodule | place: USA...
AAGTAGTTAGAACACGGGTACGGGTATGGGTACGAGATTATACCCGTTACCCGGTGGGGATGGGGATGGGAAAAAAGTTTGATACCCGTTGGATTTGGGTATGGGGATGGGGATGAATTTTTTATGCAGGAATGGGTATAGGATAGCGAAACCCGTCCCCGTTCCGCTCCGCCCCGTTGCCATCCAAAGTTACACCCTAATTTTTTTAATAATACATCCATCATTAATGGAAAAAAATAAATATACACATTAATAGAATATAATTATATTCACTTTGTTTAAATGCATACATTAATATAATGTAAATATACACAGTGCTGTATTTATCATAACCTTTGAAATTTATTTTTGTAGTTATTTTTTCTTAAACCGTAACAATAAAAGTAACTAAAAAAACATTAAATATTACATAATAATTATGATTTTCACTTATTCATTATGGGGTCTCAATATGAAAGGATTGAAAATGTCCATAATTTGAATTTCTTCTCAAAAAGTATTTGAAAAAAAAAAAATTAAAGTGCCATAAAAGAAAAGAAAATGTACATAATAAAACCTTATTGTGTTAACAAATTAAAAATGGACCACTTCATATATTTTCTGACATTTAGGGAAAGAAATTAATATCAGTTAATATATAATGTGCTAAATATAAATAATAATAAGTACTTGTGATGAAAAATGGTCATGGATTATTATTGTAAAACAACTTTATTAGTAATTTCTTAGAAGATAATATTTTTAATATAATAATGACATTATAGTTAGAATCTATGACTTTATCTATAGCATCAAAACCTCTATCACTATGTGATGTTAGTGATCTTAAAGAAAAGAAACCAATAGTCTTTTTTTTTTTTATTTAAAACAATAAAATCATACTTATAAGTAACGACATTAAATATTTTGTAGATAAAAGACATTAAATATTACAATGAGAAATATAATTAATTAGTTACCATTGTCTTCAAAACTTTAGAACACGTTGTTGGGTCGGTATGGATGGAACAATCATAATTACATAAAATAAATGTCCGTTAGATTTGTCCCCACTTCTATATTTTTTTTCCAAATTCAAATTATAATTAAAATTTTTCTAATTTTAACAAAAACAAACATCCTTTTACAAGCTATTATGGATTATTTTTTAGGGTCCTGATTATTTTTGGACCAACAATATAGTTAATTCTTTGTTTTTTTTAGAAAAAAAATTACTTATCATATCTAAGTTTTTATAATTAAAAAATAATAATACATGAAAAACATATAACATATTATAAGTATTAGCTGTCTATTATAACTCAGTTGAAAAATAAATTATACTTTGTTTTCAATATGTGAAAAAACTGGGAGAGAAATAATTGTTGGATTCATCTAAAACACACACTTAATTAATTATTCAATTCATAAATAATAATATTGGAAAAAAATGGAATGTTAATAAAAGAGGAAAAAGAAGATCTAACGGGCAAAACTGAAGAATAAAACAAAAATTAAGAAAAGTAGACGTTAGGGGAAAGAAGATTAGCAAAATAATGCAACGCAAAAATTGTGGGGCAAATAAACAGTGGGACCCACTCTGAAATAAAATTGAAATAAAAGGTTCCTAAGTTAAACAATAATATATTAGGGCAGAAGAATCCAGTAGTATCAACGTCGTGTCCAAACCTCAACGTTACTCGAAGAAAAAGGAGGTTCCATTTCTTTCTCACCACATGCAATTCAGAAATTATATTTATTGGACCGTTTAATCTCTGATTCACATTAATTTGTGAAGCAACACACTTTGGATTTTTTCACTCTCTGAATGTAGTTATAGAGATAGAAAAAGAAAGAGAAGAGGCATAGTTTTATTTTATTTTTTGTTGTTGTTGTTGTTGTTGAGTGAGGGCTTTGTTTTTCGTTATGGGTGAACCATCGGCATGTCTCGTTCGATCCTTCTCCAGTCCCGCCGACACTCGTTACGAGGTGAGTTTTTGTTTCGCAAAATAAACTTTCGCATGTTTCTGTTTTTTTTTTTTTTTTTTTTTTTTTTTTGGGTTTTTTTTTTTTTTTTTGTTTTTTTTTGTTTGTTTTTTTTTTTGTTTTTTTTTTTTTTTTTTTTTTGTTGTGGCTGTTGTTGTTGATAATGGTGGTGTGAGTATGTTTGGTTTTGGTTTTCGTTGTTGAGAGGTTGGAGTGTCTGCAACTCCTTTTTCGTTTCGAATTTGGATTTTAGCATTACGTTTTATGGTGCAATTTAACTGTGCTGTTAAAGCGTTTGTATAATTGCACCGTAGACTGAACTCGGGAACTTATCGCATTCTCAAAAAAATTTCATTCCAATAATCCGTTTATGGCTTCCTTTGCTGAAGTTCTAAAAATTTCTTTTATTCAGTCTCACGTTGTTTTTCTCGAGGAAACGGACCACCCATGGTTTTCGACGTCAATGGTAAATTCACCATTGCTATTGTTCTGTTGTGGATACAATTTGTATCAATATTACGATTTTGCAGTTTCCTGTGATGTGTTGTTGAGTTTGGTGACCTGTGAAATGTATATTGGTGTTTATTGTTTTGTTTTTTGATTTTAGGGTAACCCTATCCCTGCGCTTGGAGAATCTATCTCTTTTGGGAGGTTTATGACAGAAAACTTGGATTGGGAGAAATGGTCAACATTCACTCAAAATCGCTATGTTGAAGAAGCTGAGAGATATTCCAAGCCGGGTTCTGTGGCCGCGAAGAAAGCCTACTTTGAGGCTCATTACAAGAGAAAGGCTGCGGAGAGAGCAGCTGCATTGATCCAAGAAGCAAATGCAAATCTTCAGGCTAATGGAACTTTTGAGTTGGAAGCTCAGCAAAGAAACCATGCCGATTCATCATCTGAAACGAGTTCAAGTGTGCAACACGTTGTTGCCGCCAATGAACAGCCGGATGAAGAAACTGTGAATTGCCAAGTTGTTGAATGTGCCGATGGAGACCAACGAAAATGTGATGCCGGACAAAGTGATTTAGACATTTCCAATGTAGAAGGAGTAGTAGTGGACGTGGCACATCCTCTCGTTAATGCAAATATTAATTTGGGAAGTTTCACAACCATGGATAATTCTAACCAGTTTGATCATGTTGAAGACAATACAAATACTGGCCCTGTGGAAGAGAAGATGCTTGAACATGTAATTTATGCTTTCCTTCTTTGTTTAGATTTGATTCCTTTTTGTGTCTTCTGATGAGTAAATTTCTAACTGTGATGTCCGGCACATTTATCATTCTGATGCCGCAGGGTGCTGCTGGTCCCGAAGGAAAAAGAGAAGCAAATTCTTCTCCAGAATTATCTACCAAAACCGTGTCTTCCAAATGTTTTCCTCTTGATGAAAGGAAGGTTGCTGCTGCTTCTGTATCATCCAGAAGTGGAATAAACAGTGGTCCGAAAGGCAAGAAGTCTGTTGGAGACTTTGTTGAGAAGAATAAACTCATTGCGCACTCAGTCCACTCGTCAATCAATCTTTCATCTGGTACTGGTGAAACACGCAAAAGAGCTGCTGCAGCTATACAGTCCAGAAATGGTCTAAGCACTTTTTCAACAAATAAGAAGTCTGTTGGAGGCATGGTTGAGAAGAAACGAATAGGTTCACCATTACTTAAAATGTCAATCAATCTCCCATCGGGTGCTGTTATGCCAAACAACACAGCTACTGCAGCTACTAAACCCAGAAATGGAACAAACTTTATTGCGAAAGTTATAAAATCTGTCGGAAACTCAGTGGGAAAGAGACCAACCTCGAGGTCACTCCATATGTCAATCAATCTGCCTTCTGGTGCAGCTGAAACAAGTAAAACAGCTTCAGTGTTTGACCAGAACATAATTAAAAAAGTTCATTCTAATTTGCCCAAAAACAATCCATTGGCAATGCGGGCATCCACTGAGGTATTAACTTATCCACCTTTTTCTTGTACCTACATTAGCATCAGTGGTTTTCTGAGTAAATACACAACATTTGAAATGGTACTCTGGTTGCTAAAGATTTTTCCCCCTTCTTTAGGCATCTCGTGGTTTGCAAGATCAAGGTTCTGCCAATCTCCTTTCTCAGAGTGGAAGGTATTTTGTCTTTTATGTCTTCCATTTTTAGGTTATGAATGTTCAAATATCTTCCTTGTGAGCTATGGTTTCAGTTGTGTGCATCTTAGAAATTTTCATTGACATGATCATATTTTTCTGTCAGGACCGAAAGACTACTTAACAAGTCTGTATCTGGAGGTGTTACAGTGAATGCAAAACCTTCCTCCTCCATTTCTTTTGGGTAAGAACATTTTAAATAGTTGTTATTGCTTTGTTAATCTACATAAAATAAACATCTGTTTGCTGCTCCGAATAGGAGCTACAACTTTTCTGAGAAGCACTCTTTCAGTATTTGAAATTGAAAATCAGAAGTTTAAACATGCATAAAATAATGTGCTCTCATTAACGCCGCTTTCTTTGTGTTATTGCATAAATGCGCGAACAGCTTCCTGAAATCTTCAAGCACCAACAAAAGCAATCTCCAATCAGCTACCGTATATTTGCCTTTTAAATTCAGAAGTGAAGAAAGAGCAGTTAAACGCAGAGAGGCAAGTTATTTTCCTCGTCTCTCAAATTAATTGTGAAATTTATGGATGAGCTATAGGTCTTACTGGCTTTCGCATTTTCTTATTTCAGTTCTTGCAGAGGATGGATGAAACTAAATCCAAGGAAGAAGAGAAAGTGAAGTTGCAAAGGACTCTCAAGGTGAATAATTTTATAATAATGGTTCTATCTTTGCACATGATTTACCTTGTTTATAAGCAAAAAACTATCAATGGCCCGTAGAGGCAATAACTGTAGGAAAAATGTCGTATAGCTGGAATCACGGAATTGGATCTGATATATAGGCAATAAATGCATAAATGTATGTTCCTTTTTCTTTTTTGTGCTGATTGCCCTGAGTGGCACTTCGATTTAGGAATAAAGGATTCAATAGTCAAGACGTGGCTTCGTAATTCGTTTTCAACTGCTCTTTATTACTCAGTAAAAAGGTTATTCAACATCTTTAATTTGACGTTGATGCAGGGTAAAACAGTGCTTGATCACAAGAAGCTGGGGCAGAGCAGTGCTTCTCTTTCCAAACAAAATGAGGACAAGATTGGTGGATCGCGTTCCCCAAGTAACCGGATTAGAAAGGTATATTTGCTTATTACTTCTGATGTTGAAAATAACCATTGTCTAAATGCTAGATGACAGCAGCCATAAATGCCCTTTTGTCGATCCATCTGGATGCTTTTTTTAGTGGCTTAGCCACAAGTCCTTGTTTGTGGCTTTTTGATTTATATTCTAGAGGATGTTGCTTGTCAATCAGTTCTGTTCACCTTGCAAATTCTTTATGACCATCCCACAAAATCTATCAACCATCAATATCTGTCGGTTCATTTTTCCCTACCTGGAGATGCTTTCAACTTGTGATTTATAATATCGTACTTGCAATTTTTTTATTCTGGGTGATGCGTTCAACTTGTAATATATAATAATGTTATTTACTTGTTATTCCTTTCAGACCTCACCTACACTGCCCCGGTCACCAAAACTTGTGAGGAAAGCAAGTTCTAGTTCTAGCACAGTCCAGGACAAAAGCTTAGGAAATGCATCGAAGCCCCCTATCAGCACAAACAATTCCAAACCTACTACTGAAAAAATTAACCGAACTACAAGACCAGTAAATTCATTATCTAGTACCACAAGAGAAAATGCTTCACCAAACATTCAGCATTAGCAAGAAAAGAAGTACCTGGCCGAGCCTGTGACTTCAAGAAAAAACTGTGAAAGAAACTGAAACAAGCCGCTTATATTCTTTCAGCCTCATGTTCATATCGTTAAACAGTGATTGTAGTTTACTTGTAATAGGATAATTAGGAGAGATCATGTCCCGATGTGTTTTCACATTTCGATGGAAAATTTTGTAGTTTTTTTTTTTTCTGTTGTAGTTATATCTAGTCTACATTAAATTTTGATATTGGAGATAACCAAGTTTGTGAAATAGGTTTAGGCTATACATCAAGGTAAATTGTAGGACATGTATTACCTTTAGTTTCACATAACTGTGATTCGTCACTTTGTTACAAACCATTCAAATATTAATTTTGAGGACATGGAAATATTTTTTCTGTGAACGTGCGTTTGAGGAATTTTAATCCCCGTACATGAAAAAGAGTGTGGTTGGTGAATGTGCGGCGTTGCCCTTTTTCATCTTTTGACCCCATAAACCAAAAGGTAGTACTTCCAACTAAGAAGGAAAGACTTATTCAATTTTTCCAAAACAATGTTCAGAAATCACTTTAAGCTTGCTTGGTTCTAAAACCATTCTTCTAACCAATCACTTTAAAGTTAGTTCCAGTGATCGATGCGCGCGGCTCCAAATTTTCAGCCAGCACTAGCATATGATTAACATATAAAAAAGTACATGGCGAAAGTTCACAAGAGGCGAGACTTTCCATGCGAGGTAATCTGTTATTTACATTTTACACTACAATATGCGGTTGAACTACTCCTGTTTCACACATTTTTTTTTAAAAACATGTTGACATCTTCTATACACATTCTTTTGACTATGTTATTGTTGTTAAATTTTATTTGAGACTTACTAAATAATTTGAGTCCATTTTATTTTAGTAAAACCCAAATTCATTCATTCAGTAATAATGTTTTCAGAGACATTTGTCAAATAATGCAGGTTGACATTTATCTATTTTTACCTTAAGGAAGGCTAAAATTAGGTGGAAGCAAGCTTATTAAGTAACCTCAATACTTGTCAGCATTCGTTTTTATACATACTGCAATATATCCAAATCCTCTATGATCGGAAAAAGAATACCCCAACCGTTGAGATTGAAATTCTTCAACAAAGACGTAGTTAGCTACAAGAAACATAAATTGTCCTTTCATGATTGCATTTTGATTTTTGTTGAAGATGCAGGAGGAAAGGCAAAGCAGTTCATGCTATGAACAGACCTTGATCTATAACCGAGTAATCGCCTGAATCATATAAGTGAATTGGAGCTTCTGGTATAAGTCCTGGATCATAATATTCTGGCATTCCTATATTCTGCAGACCAAAGTTCATATTATAACATTCACCTTGTAGCCACTGGAAATGCAAGTCCTCATCCAAAGGTGCAGAAGCTGCCTCGCCTCCCAAAAGAAGGTTTCTTTGGTAAATTTCCAGATCAGAAATGCAACTGAGGTTATTATATCCATGTGTTTTCAATCCTGAATTTGTAGTTGAAATGGGTTCTAAAGATTGAGCATTCATAACAAGACTTCCTGGTTGAATTGGAAAGGTGTCAACTGCATTCCCTATTGAATTCACAGAACTGGATTGATCATTCTTGAAATCTGAAAACAAAGGTTTTGCTTCTATACAAGCAGGAACCTCTTCCTCCGTTATAGAGGGAGCTGAACTAATTGAAGCAACTGACTGTGATTGATCAACTTGGATGTGATGCTGCTTACCGTGTAATGGCATCTGATTGAAGCTATCTTTCAAATGAACAAGTGACTTGTGTTCTTCTTTGAGTTGCATGGGTGGAACTTCAGTCCAAGAGTACTGTGTTGGCATGGAGCAATCAAACACTGCATGGTTTCCTTCTGACTGGGCAAAAGTTTGATTGAGGCCAACTCTTGAACTCTCTCTCATATTTGAATCGGAAACGTTACCAGTCAAAGGCCTTCCTTTTTTTGCTATGGTGAACTGTGAAACAGATCCCTTATCACCTTCATGACTTTTATTTTCCACGGTCGGAAGCTGTAATGATCCATCCGAATAATTGTAGCTGTCAGTTGAAACATCATTCTGTTGCTTGTTTACTGGGTTTTGAAATCCAAAACTTCCCAGATCTTTTGAAGGAAAATCTGAATGCTTCATACCACTCGAGGAAGATCTTCGATCGTTTTCTTTCTGAATCCTAATCAAATAAAGCCGGTATTTCTGCACAAGAAAATTTCTTATCAGGAACCCGAGTTTCAAACTTCAAACTCATGGAACATTACACAAACATACACATTTTCTTGAATTTACGAGAGAATCTGCATCCAAGTTGTAATGTTTCTGAGAAACATTTGTACAGGACCTATGTTTGGAGGTAATTACTCACACTCTATAGTATCAAAGTGAAGTTTTGTTATGATTCTAAGTCTACCAAAAAGAATACATGAGTGAAAGACTCTATACATGTTTCTTTCTCAATAATCTAGGGGTAACAATGAAGGAGTGAAATTACAGCATCACCTGCAAATGGCTGGCAACATTCTCTCTAGTCAGCCATGGAACATTCATCAGATCCAGTATTTTCTTCGGCCCAACTTCTGCCAAACAGAAATTATTTGTTACAAATAGTTTTTGGATGGAAGATATAAGATGACTACATTCACAAAAGATTATAACTGGCAGTCACACTTCAATTCATCAAGGATATGCTAGGTTATGCATATCAACAAGATTTATAGAAGCCACAGTGACGATTCCAAACAACACTTTTATACAGAACCTTGAGAAGAAACTTACTATCAAATCCAATCTGATTCACAGCTTTAACAAACTTCTGATGAAGATCTACAGACCATACTACTCTAGCTTTCTTGGTAGATGATGGATCCATACATTCTTTGTCATCGTGTTTGTTATCTGCATCTTTTCTTTTCTTTGTTGAGGTCACATCTTCTACAGCAAACAAGTTCCCCTCATCTGATAGCTCTGATCCATTTCTCATCATGCTCTCAAAACTCTCAAAGCTTTCAAACTCTTTTGCCTCGTGTATCCTTTTTCTAAAGACATGCTGCCATATATTTCGCAGTTCTTTCATCCTTATAGGCTTAAGGAGATAATCACATGCTCCATGTTGAACACCTTTCATGACCCTGCTTGTTTCCCCATCCACAGACATCACTGAACAGTATTGCAAAGTGTGACTTGTCAGAGCGTGGAGTTTCAATCAATGTGATCAAAGGATTACAATGATATCATATAACGAAAAACTTGAATATATTATTGATAGAGAACTGACTAATCACAGGAAGATCCATCTCAAGCCCAACATGCTCAAGAAGTTTAAAACCATCCATGTCAGGCATGTTTACATCGCTGATCACTATATCATATCCATCCTTCCTTTCACGAAGCAAGTTTAGAGCATGCCTTGCTAAACAGCATGTAGTCACTGAATCAAAAGAAGAAAGAGAATCAGAATAATGTGTGTTTGCTTTTCAAAATTTGCTACTTCTATAAAATCTCACTGATATGAACAGAAAGGCAGAAGAAAAAGACAGAGAAACATAGATAGGGGAATTATAAACAGTATAAATGGTGACATAACAAAAAAGCTTTGAAAGTCTGTTGTTATACAAATATTTCTCGAATTACCCAACTTAATGATCAGTGTTGCATGATGTGAAGACCACAACCTGTTAGACACAACCTCTTACTACTACCTATGACATTCACACTATCATTCAGAGATGTCTCTTCATATATTATCTGTTCTTATTGCAATCATAGTCTCAATAATTCGGGTTTTTGCTTTAGTTGGTGTTTTTATTTGCCTCATGAAACTATATAAGCACTAAACTCTCTACCTTCCATTTATGACAACAATTTCTTAAAACCTACCAGGGACAAAAGCTCAATCCAAGAGAGTTGTAGCCATAAACTAAGATCTCATATAAAAAACCTCACAGAACATGTACGGTTTAATTTATTCAGATTTAATTCAGTTATCAGATATATTTTTAAATAAACTAATCCAACATGCTACTGCTAATGCACCAACCATCTTCTCATTAATATTTTAACTAGTGCATGTTATCAATGGATGAGAAAGTGTGGGATTACCAACATGGCATATTATAGCTCCAAAGATACCAAAAATAAACAATGCCAGAAGACAGTAAATTTAGATTATGAAGAATCAAATTCGACAAGAGAACTTCTTTATGCCCCTCTCTAAATGTTTTAATATTAACAGACATGGCAACACAGTAGATAGAACCCGAGCTAATCTACAACATGCCCCCACTAATAATAACTTCACAATCAGAACTTTTCTGCAATTCAAGTTTTTGCTTGGAAAATGAAAAGGACCATCCTTTAAAGAATTGAAAGATCAGTTTACCAAGTAAAATCCAAAATCAACCCAAAATTTAAAAAAATATGCATGCAAAATTATGAGTAATTACCACTAACTATTTGAGTGCCATCATCAGTTCACAACCTTAACAAAAAAAAATTTGTTTCATTTTTTTTTTGCCATAAAAAAAATGCGAGCACATTCCTCAGAAACTGATCCACCACACACTAAAGCTTAAAAAGAATTAAATCAAAACCTGGAAACTTTACATCAATTATAGATCTTAAGTACATGAAATTAACCAATAGTGGTAACTTGGCACACAACAAAAGTGGCAGTGTGCAAAAAAGAAAAAAGGAAGCACTCATGTGATGACTAAACAAAACTAACCTTCATAATTGCACTTCTTGAGCATCTTCTCAAGGATCTTGAGCCACGTAGGATCATCATCCACAACAAGAACTCGCAGACCAGCAGGGAAATCACGTCGAGGGGAAGAGAAACACCCATTATCCATTTTTGAGAGAGACAAAGAGTAGGATCAGTGGCTGTGCTGTGAGTTCAAAAAAGGTTGGGTTTGTGTTGTTGGGTTATAACAAGTTAAGAAGAGTTAAAAAAATATCAAAGGAAAGAAAGAAAAAAAAGACACAGAAAAAGAGAGAGAGAGAGAGAGAGAGAGAGAGAGCACCAACGAATATTGGCGCCGCACAGCTAACGGTCCCTGTGGCGTACGTTAGTATATATCCCTTTGGGTTTGTTTGGTTGGTCCTACCTAGCTACCTGCAACTTCAGTGCTACTTGTTAAACAATGCATAGTAAGTGTTATTATGAGAAGGAACTGGGAACAGTGGAACCAGTTTTTTAAGATTAATGCCGAAAGATAAGGGACACGTTGGGTGGCTTTAACAAATTTAGATATTGAAAATTGAAAAAAAAAATGTTTGTGACACTGAAAAAGTGAACTGGGTTGGGTTGGGTTGTGTTGGGGCATCCTAGGGAAAGTGAGTGAGTGAGGGTTGTGGTTGTGAAAATGGAAAAAGGTGTGTACTATTATACCACTGATAGAACATAACCTAGGGAAAACAAACAGTGTTTCTACTTTATACTTTATACTATACTTCTCCAACCTATGTTCTCTGTTTTGTTCTGTTCTCTTCTTCTGTTGTCCTGCACCTGCACCACCTGTGTTTCTAAAAGCTATTAAGTACTCTCATTATTACTATTATTTCTTTTAACTCAATTTTTTTTTTCTTTTATCAGATGTTGTTTGTCTTGTTTGGAGCATCACCTACTTTGTTTCTCAAATGATTATCTTTGATTTCAGTTGCCAGCAGTGATCAAGATTAAAACAAAAAATACCAGTCATTCTTAATTTATGTTTTTCTCATGCACAATATTTCTGTATGGCATTATTTTTTTTAAGAGAATTTATTTCATATTAAATATAGAGATAAAAAATTGAAATAATATATAATAAAAAACTGTCTACAAACATATTATTTTTAAGTTTTAGATTAGAATTGATATCAAGATGTCTTAGGTTTATGTTTTATTGTACCGTGTCTTATTTGATCAATTCATTATTCATTATATTAATTAGGACAATGATATTTTAATTCACTTTTTTTTATCTATTTTTAACTCAATACTTTAATCATTATTAAATTATAATATCACATTACTAAAAAGAATTAAAATAAATGATCTAACGATGATTACAATACTGAATTAAAAATAGATAAAAAAAGATTAAAATATCATTTTTTTATTAAAAATTATGAATTGAAAACAGTGTCAATTTATGGTATAGTTTAAGCTTTTATCTCAGTATGATATGTTTTTTTTTTAAATTTACAACAACAAAAAAATGAGATAAAGATGATGTTAATATCTTATATATTTTAAATATATGTTCTATTGGTGTTGTGTTTTTTTAATAAATCTCTCGCAATAAACTAATTAATAATATTAAAATCAGTTCATCATACTCATACAAATACGATATAGTAATTATAGCAAAAGTCTTATTATAGGAGATTTAGACGAACATGTCTTGTTAGACAAAACAAAGAATCTCTATTGATTAAGAATTTTTATTAAAATCTCGTATAAATTAAAGTTTAAGATTGTATCTTACTAGTGTTATGTCTGTTCGAAAAATAACTAAAATCTGAATTAATACCTGGGATTGATTTAAGATTTTTTTATGATTAATGTGAATAAGAATGGAGTTTGGAGAATGAAAACCAGGTTCTGTTTTGGAAAAACAGGGGAGAGGAATTTATGAAGAGAAAAAGGTTAGGGGACAAGAAATATAAAAAAGAAAAAATGAAAACCAGCTAAGAATTCACTGAAGATAGCATCTTAATTTATTTATGGAAATGAAAAAAATAAAAAATAAAAAATAAAAAGGAAGATGGACATTGTGAAAAATTCATGTGATGAGTGACATAGTTTTGGTGGAAAGGCACGTGGAATGCATTTCACAGACATGATGGGAAAGTTGTTGGAAGAAAGAGCAATTCTTAGACATTCCCAATTTCATTTTCTCCAAATTCCAATCAATCATCAACCCTAATACCATTCTAATTCTATTAATAATTAACATTAACATTCGTATTAATATTAATTAATATTAAGTGCTGAAGTTCAGAGAATCAGACATACATAACAACACCAACTTATTGGAATGGACTAGTATCAAATTGTATGCTCATGAAAATGATAGAAAATAGGGTTAATATACAACTCTTTTTATCTTGTCAACTTAGTTTCATTTTTTCTTAAAAATAACCACTTTTAATAATTTCATTTCTAGGTTTTTTTAACTTCGTTGAATTTTAATGTTTTAAACAAAGTTAATTTAGTTATTCAGTTATACTTACCGTTAATAATATTTTAAATGTGTCATTTGTCAAGGGTTTTGTCATTTTCAATCTTTCAAAATTTTTGAATCTGACATATGATACATTCCAAATATATATATAAATTTAATGTGACAATAATTTATCAAAAAGGTCAAAATTAATTTTGTTTAACAAATATTTTAAAAAAATATAAAACTAGAATAAATACTAAACCTAAATATAAAAACAACATTACTAACTGAATTAAATCATTAGTAATAACATTATATTATAACTAACGTAGTAAACACATACACTACTTTATGTCTATGTATTTACCTTTTTAATATATATACTTTTTAAATATATATGATATTATATTAATAGATAGTAATATTATAATGTTATTAACAATAATATATAAAATAAAATTATATTTATTAAAAATGAAATGAAATAAATGAAGAAAAAATAAATAAAAAAATAACTGTCAATAAATAAAAAAGAAAAAGAGAAGATGAACAATTTTATAAAAATTACTGTTAACTTTTAGCTTTTAAAAATTTAACAAATAATTATATTATAACCATAAAATTAAAATTATAAAATATAAACAGATTGAATTATATATATATATAGTTATAGATAAAGATATATGATAAATTAATAAATTATTAACTTACAATAAAAAATAAATAGGATATAAAATTATAGAAATAATTTTAAGAAAATAAAACAAAATATAAAAGGTTAAGTATGTTTTTTGTCCCTCAAGTTTTAATAAATTTTGAAATTAGTCTCTCTTTAAAATTTTATATCAATTTAGTCATTTATTTTTAGAAATACATAAATTTAGTCATTTTTATCAAATTTTTGTTAATTTACATTTTAAACACATTTTATGATAATATTTGAGTTAACATTGAAGCAAAAATATATCAAACGATATAAACAATTCAAATATTATCATGAGATGCGTTTGAAACGTCGGATAAACTTAATCAAATTTGATTAAAAAAATTAAATTTACACATTTTTAAAATAAAGAATTAAATTAGTCAAAATTTTTAAAAAGACTAATTTTAAATTCTACTTGAACTTTGAATTTTAATTAAACACGAGCAATAAAAAGATATTTAATACAAATATAAAAGATAAGGAGAGTAGTTTTTGTTTTCTTAAAGAGAATTATATATGCAAATTATAACCCATGGCTGGAATGATGTTGGTTTCCAACGTGTGAATAATAAAATATGAATGGAGCCAAAAAAAAGTAACTGAATTGAACAAAGACAAAGCACAAAGGCAGAGGGACAAAACATCAGTGTCAAGTCAAAAAAATTAAAATAAAAACAAAGGTTCTGTCTCCGTACCATTGGTGCGTGTCTTCCACGCTTCCTTAATAAATAATAACCCTTTCAAAAGGTAACCAAAAGGGGTTATTGTACCAAATTTTAATTTCACACTCATTAAGTGCACATTAAAGTTGCAAACTTTTGTTTGTGTTAATCTTCGCTTTGCCATCTCAATTTATAAAAGTAATTCAAGTCTCTTTTTTTTTTACAAAAATCATTTTTTTTAATAAAAAATTTTGTCATGAAACACTTACAGGTAGTTAATTCACCATGTTTTAAAATTAAATGTATTTTTTAAACTGAGTTTAGAACATTTCAATGAAAAAACTAAAAAAGTTAACTAGTTTAATGCATTTCACCAACAATTTAATTGAAGTATAGACAAAAAAATCCAACTCTAAAGGCATAGAGTTTTATATTCTATCTCTAACTTTAACCTTTCCTTAGCTAAAAAAGAAAAAACATGAGGCCAAACTCCACATGCATTCACTTTACCCACAAGAAGATAAACAAGAAATAATCATTTTTAGTGTTGGTTTGAGAAAGAAATAAATAAATGATGAAAAATATTTCTATGGGACTCATAAAAAAAATAAACTTCTTTCTTAAATTAACATAAAATGAGGAAGATGAATTTTCCTTTTCTTTTGTTTTTGTTTTGGTTTCTTGAACAATTTTAAATACTAAACAATTCAATATTACGAAAAACAATGAAGTAAATTGTTAACTTCTAATTATATACAAACATTCATGCAATTTATTCATTTTATTTTCTTTGTTCACCTATGCAAACAAATAGGCTGGAATATATTCACTTCTCCCCTCTCTTCGGTTAACACAAATGAGACTTTTTTTCATTCTATTTTTCTTTTATCTTTTTTTTTTCACTTTCACTCCAATCCAACACAAATTTTATATATATATATATATATATATATATATTCTTTAATTAAATATTTTTCTAATAATAATTAAGTACCTATTTTATTTAGAGAATATTTTATATTTTTAGTAGTTTTAATGCAATGAGAGAGTTGTGTTGTGTGTGGAGAATATGCTTATGCCTAATCATTGGGCCACTTGCCAGAACCACACCCTTTGGTTGTGTAAATTGGGCTTATTGAACCAATTTTGTTATTTCCAAATCATGTTGTAGAAGCAGTGATACAGCCACTTGGGCTCCGTTAATAAACCTTTATTCTCTTTAATAAAAAGCAACTGGGCCAATTAAACACAGAACAAAAGTGCAAAAAATCTAACACTCTATCAAGGTTTTTTTAATAGGATGATGTTGTTTTATTATGTTTGGCGTGTTTATTCATGTATGAATGTTACTTCCCATCCATTTTGGAATCAATTCTTTGGAATATATTTTTTATACTCTACAAAATCTATTGCCAAATGAAAAGAAATAGTGCAAGAAACTTGTAAAGTAATAGAGGCACTTTGCACTTTTTTTTTTTGATAAAAATTATAGATACTAAATTATAAATGGTAAATAATTTGTATAAGTACTATTAGGGAATATAAGTGATTTAGATAGCATAAATTTTGGACAAGTAAAACAAGAAGAGATAAAATAAAAGATAATAGTTACAAGAGGTTAAGAAATATAAATATGAATCTAAGTCTTATATTACTGACTAAAGATGAAAAAATTAAATACAGGAAAAATATTTATTAACACACTGTCTTACGATTTTAAATTAGAAAGGATGTCGATTTTTCGATGGGTCAGAAATGATGTTATAAGAAGGAAGTGTCACTGTGAAGAATTCCCATGATAATACTGAGAAATCAAGAGAGTCTAAATTTATAGAATGCAAAAGATTAATCAAGTTTAAGTATAAATGCTTAATTTGGTAGCATTTATCTGTTGTGTGCATTGATGTTATGTTAATCTTTTAGTGTGATTGTGTTTGTGAAAGAGGCATTAGATATTTGAAAACAAAGAAGAACAACACAGCATGACATCATTTCATGTCTCATATATTTGTTTACTTTATCTCATATTGTGAAAATAGCCACTGTTTAGGATGACTCAGTGCACCATGATTTAGCCGTTGATTATTAGTGTATTAAAAGCCAGAACGTGTCCATTTCCAAGCCATTCAACCACAACTTTAGGCTCTCACAGGTAAAAGAAATCAAAATATCTATGATTGATGCCTTTCATAGTTTATGCTCTGTTCCCTTTCTCAATATTATAAGCATGAGTGAGATTGAGGTGTTCACAAATTACAACACAGGAAAAGCATATTTGATTTGTCTGATTCAACTATTTCAACTGCATAATAGTTATAACTAAAACCCTTTTTTTCTTACTGAAGTCATAGCATGTAATTGAATGTGTATAGTAGATGTGGTTCTGGTATGATTAGAGGCAGAGTTTGAATGAATAGGTATAAACGTCTCAAATTGTCTTTTGCAATGGTGAAGCTGTCAACAACATCATTGTTGCCAATCACTATCCATAAATCTGCAGAACTGATCCTTCTCATGCTTCCACGGCAAAAGGGGCATGACTCTGATCTCATATACCTGAATTTTTCATCTGTTACATTTTGCAGCCGCAACACTTAACACATATTTTTATATCCTACCATAACATCATTTCATTGAACATTGAACGGTTAAAATGTGAATTTTAAGTCTGACTCAATCTTATAAACAGGTTTATAACCAAATTGAACTCATTTGGTCTTTTTTCAATACAAGATTAATAATATACCGTTATCTAGGCATATCATGACATTAAGGGTTTATTTGGAGAAATTTTTTCATGAATAGTTATCTTAGTTTAGTAAGAAAAATATTTATTTCTGTTATATTTTCTCATTTATGAAAAAAAGAAGTTATCAGAATAGGCAAAGGAATTTAACTTAGTGCTAAATGACAGTACCAATCATGGAAGCAACTTATGCAGAAGGAATGTCCACAATTAGGCAGAACCATCTTCATGTTATTTTCCATGCATATGCCACATTCTTCATCTCCCTCTAAATCTTTATTCAGAACCTTTTCAAGCCTCTTTCTGTTCACTTCTGCATAACTGTGTCTTCGATCATTGTTAAACTCGCCTTGAAGCAACCTTAATGAAGGGTATATAACAGCTGCAAAAGCATGCCATCATCCTCAAAGTTGATTCAGAATTCAAGAGAAAAAAGGCACCAAGAAAACCAGATACATATATGTACATATGTAACGTAACATTAAAACATACCATAAAATTCTTTTATAGTTGCTTTCCTTTCATTTGAGGAAATAGATGGTATTCCATCAGCATATACCTGGACTAAGACAAAAAAACATAGCTAATTCATTTGCATTTCCACCACAAAAGGGGTGGAGAAAGTACGCAGAAAAGTGAATATTTAGAAAATTGAACAAGCGGAGAAACAAGTTTTCAAAAGAAGTCGTGTGGGGTTTCCACGACTTTACTTTTGAATTTGTTATGAATCTTCATGACTTAGTTCACAATCAGTAATATTTTTCTGATTTGTCTATATTCGTAATATGCAGAGAAGTTATCTAGAATGATAGCTAATTCATTTGCATTTCCACCACAAAAGGGGTGGAGAAAGTACGCAGAAAAGTGAATATTTAGAAAATTGAACGAGCGGAGAAACAAGTTTTCAAAATAAGTCGTGTGGGGTTTCCACGACTTTACTTTTGAATTTGTTATGAATCTTCATGACTTAGTTCACAATCAGTAATATTTTTCTGATTTGTCTATATTCGTAATATGCAGAGAAGTTATCTAGAATGATAGCAGTGACTAACATTGAAAATAAGTATGTGGAGTAATCCCAAATACAGAGGCAAAGTATCTGTGCAACTAAGATCCAACCATTGAATCAAGTGCAAGAAAAGAGGTGCAAAGGGGCTGTAAGATAATTTCATCTGAAAATAGTTCCCATCACAATCTCCAGGAAGTGACAATGCCCTGCATTAATTTTAAAGTTCATGAACATATGTTAGCTTAGCTCAACTGTCATAAACATAGCCTAGCCAAACCCACTATATCAGAGTTTTTTTTCTATGCAATTTTGGCATTGATGAAAAGACTTGCATGATAATTACTGTAGACATAGATAAACCAATGCATTTGTAATTACATGACAATGAAAAATCTTAGTAACTATTGTAAGTTTCAATAAACTTGCTAAATATGATTATGTAACTGGATTAGCAGTAAAAAAATCTTCCTAACATATTGGTATGACAGAGGACAAACATGCATTTCTCAGTTGCATGTAACACACAAATGGGTTCCTTTCAAGGGGATTCTGCATGTAGTCATAACATTAAATCAAACATATACTCACTACTTTTAACCTAAGACCTTTGAAAAATAGGTTTTTACACGGTGCTCATATCCTACATTTGAATTTCTAATCATACCAAACACATTTCAATGATATTGTAGCCCTTTGTCATCCAAAAAATGAAAAGGGAAAGAACAAGAGCCAAATGGCTATAAAATGAAATGAAAGAAGGAGCTTACAAGGAATTAGCATGTTGTATATCATCTTCAAGAGTCTTGACAGAATCAGTGTAAGAAGAATGATTGGGCTGATTTTGCCACATTTATAAGTCTCCACAAGAAAAATGTAGCAAAAAGGAAGAAACTTTGAAGAGAAAAAAAGGGTTTGAGCCTTTGTGAATGAGATTCAAAGAGAATATTTGAAGCATGGAATTAGAATGATGAAGAAGAAGAAGAAGAAGAAGGGATATGTCTTAAAAAGGAAGGTGAGAGAGTAGGTTGCTTAATTTTCAAACTTTGCAAACTGTAAGGAAAGAAAAGAGTGGCTTCAGTCACATATTATCTTTCTTTCTTTCTTCATTAATTGCTTCTTCAACTGCACAACACTGTTCCATGCTTTTACCATTGACATTTTCATTTAGAAGACAAAGTCTTGCACAACACAATTGAAGTCTATAATCCTAGAGCTTGTGCCGTTGTTCCTTAGAACCCTTTATTAAATGTTTTGCCTACTTTTCTTTACTTGTTCATTTCTCATTTTTCTGCTACAGGGAACATTAATGGTGCTGCTGCTGCCACCATTTTGCTATTGCAACCGTGACTTCGTTTTCTTTTCATGAAAGGGACCAAAAGCTAAAGCCACACGCCACCATACACACCCTTCTGCATCTTCTTCAAACCATTTTCAGAGTCAAAACAGTTCAGAAAATTTGCAAGTGGAGAGAGGTCACGAGAAAGACAAAATCTATTTTCACCAAACGCATCGTCTGAATATATTTGAAAGCGAGAGAACAACTGTTTTTAGAATTAAAAGTGCCAGGGTTGTTTATTATTGTAGTTTTAAATATGTTTTTATCCTTTTAAAATTTAAGTTTGAGTGAATATTAGAAATAGTTAATTTTTAAAATTTTAAATTAATTTATTTTTTTATTTTTTAAAATATATAGATTTAGTTCTTTTAATTAAATTTTGTTTGGTTTATTTGATATTTTGTATGTATTTTATAATTGTATTTGAATATTTTATATTGTTTGACACATTTTACTTTGATGTTAAATCAAATATTATTATGAAACGCGTTTGAAATGTCAAATAAGTTTAATTAAATTTGATTAAAAGAACTAAATTCATTTATTTTAAAAAATGAAAGATTAAATTGAATCAAAATTTTAAAATAAACTAATTTCAAAATTCACTAAAATTTAAAGACAAAAACATATTTAACTCGAGATATATTTTAAGTATTTTATATAGACTTTCTTTTTAATTTCTTAACTAGTATTCTTATAAGAATGCTTAAAAATCGAACTGAATTGATTATATAATAACATAATAATAAGTTAAATATGCCAAGTATTGTAATCTAAGTCAGAATTTTACTTAGTGAGTTGAAAATTATAACTACGTTAAGTAAAGAAAAAAAAGAAATTACGTTTTTTACTTTAAATTAAATTTTAAAAGAGATTAGTAATGATATTATTTTTTGAAAAAATAAATTCAGAAAATAGAAAATCACGAAACTTAAAAATTTACTTTATTGTACTAATTCTATATAAATACAAGCTTTTATGGATATTCTAGGTAATATATTTAATTTAATAGATTTTCCTTGAAATATAAGGTTCCAAAAATATACATCACATCAATCCCATTATGGGCCAAGTCGTTGACATTTTGCAATGGCCCGTTATGTTTGTACATCCTAAATTTTATTTGCGATTTCCACGTCTAATTTTTTTTTCAAAATTATCAATTTCGATAATTTAAACAAAAATACATGGTAAGTTACTTGAAAAGACAACTTCATAAAGAAACAAAATTTGCTTTCAAATACAATTTCTTTAACTTTTATGCTAAAGTGGTACTTTGAAGTACACTTTTTTTTAATTATTGTATAATTTCTGTTTAGAAATAAAATTTAAACTTTTTTTAGAAATAGATTGAAGTCATGTTTATTGATACTAGTCATGTTTACAAACAAAACGCTGAAATTTTATAGAAAAATTAGAATAAAGGTATAATTTTAATTTAATTTTTTCTTTGTGGAATCATTATTTGAAGTGTAGTTTTTCTATTAACCTAACTATTTTAAATTATCATGATTGATGGTTAAAAAATATTAGCTTTGGTCCAAAAAGAAGAAAGATAAAGAAATGTGTAAAGTGATTAAAAATTTTGAATGTAACAAAAGTAATCAATGGTTGAACTAGAAATATATCTCATATCTTGAAAATCTTATTTCGAAAATCCTTTTCAAGATCGGTGCAGTTATAATTATGAGGGTACATGAAGCAAAAAATGAAAAGAAATTGTTAATCAATTTAGAGATCCGGCCCATTCTATGAGTCCAAATCCCAGAATTAGAGAAAAAAAATCATTTCCTAACTCACCATCTTTTTCATATTTGGATAAACTTTCTCATACATATTTCCAAAAAATAAAAACAAAATAAAATTCATGTTGATATTATTTTTCATCGTATAATTAGAAGATGAAAAAAAAGTACAAGTTTAATGAAAATCTCTATTTTTTTCTTGTTAATCTATGTTTGGAGAATCGACATTAACTTTATCCTAAAGATACAATAGGTTAATGGTGATGAATATTTTACTCAAACTATTTTATCACGGGCTTTTCTTTTTCTTCTTTCCATTTCTCTTTCTGTGTTACAAATTCCATGTGGAAAAAGTATATAAATACAACAGTGTTAGTGTTCTGTACTTGTCTCTAGTTAGCAGCAGGGAGAGTCTGAGTAAAAAAGGAAGAAAAAAAAATCAGTGGAAACTTTTTCTAAATGTTTTAGATGAGTTCACATGGAATAAGAGAAAAGTTAGTTCATATAGTAAACTTTATGAAAGGATCATTATTCTGATTTTATTCATCCCAGCGAAGATTGAAAAAAACTGATTCTAATTTGTCCACTTGCACAAATAGCATAAGCATCTGTTTCAATTGTGGACTTTATTTTTCCATAATGTGGTGTGAGCCTATGCAGAATTTGATACTACTTTCACCAGGGAAAACATGAAAAAGGATGGTTTCATTTGAAGGACAGAACAGAATAATAAATCTGTGCATGGACCACTGAATTTATTGCGAATTTGGATTCTCTGCCGCATTTCTCTTAATTGTTTCTTATGTATTTTTAAAATATAGAAAAAAATACTGATTTTGATGTTTTAAAATATAGTAAAGAAATTTTAAAATAATAATATCAATATATTTTTAATACTTCGTAGATAACAATACCAAAAATTCAATTGAGAATTTGGACTCGACTACGACAGCACGAAAATTCAGTTGAGAATCTGGACTTGAGGATATCAAAAAATGTTTGTGTATTTTTTTAAGCTTCAAAAGTCAGAAAGACAAGAACAACATGGTCTAAAGTTGCACCATTCATAAGATTATGTTATGTAGTCTGACAAACCACAAATTAAGGAACACAAACCCATAAATTAATCACCCTTCATTCTAATCATGCACTATTTTCCACCTTTTGGCTTTTGGCCCTTGCTTTTGGCACGGTTAAGGCTGTGTCCAACACAGTTTTTAAATTAGAAAGGGTTTATATCATGGTAGGAATTCAATGTGAGTCTAAGTCTCACATCGATCAGAAATAAGAAAATAGAGCACTATATAAAAATAAAGACCCATAAACCTATTGTCTTAAGGTTTTGGATTGAGAGTGGTGTCAGTGCCTTATATGGTTTGGTTCAAGTCTCTTATAACCTAACAAGTGGTATCAAAACTGATTCTATAAACCAACTTGTGTCAATATATTAGAAGGGAAGTTTCAATTTCAGTCCAAAAAATTTCTGAAACTTAATAACAAAGAAAAGACGTGGATCTTACCGTAACGTGGTGGTTCATGCAGAATTGTTGATGCATTCTGTTTAGCAACCCCTCATTGTTTTTGTTCATGTTGTCTTATAGCCACAAGACAAATTTTTTTCTATACAATTAGTCCTGTTTAGTGTGTTTTTTCTTCCTCAGTGAAAACAAATCAGTGGGCTAAGATATTAATTTTCCACATTTCTTCTTGGATTCACTGATTGAGCCTGTGTCTTGTGTGTCACTCTTTTTTCGAGGGAAAGAGAAAAAGATAAGGGAACATGAAGTCATTTTCTTAAAGAAAAAGAAGATTCCTATATCAGATAAAGATACAACAAACGTGAATGAACAATCAATAGTAAAAAAAAAGCTAAAGTTTAGTGGGAGAAAGCTGGTTGTGATGCTGAGTTCAAACAACAAGCGGTTCATTTTGTCCATCACCAAATTTTCTTGATGCAATTCGTTAGCTTCTCTTCCTAAATACAATGTGTTTATGCTCTCTTTTTGTGATTACGCTTCTTCTTCTGTTAAGATCACATGTGCTGTGCCAACTTGAAGGTATGTTTTATTTAGCAGACAAGTCAAGGAGTTAGCTCTGAATTCTATTTCACTTCAAGTAACCATGTATTACAAAAACTATAACTCATTTTCATGAACACGGAATTCCTAAATAGAGCATGTTTATTCTGCAAAATATCATGTCATTTTGAAAAGAGGAACAATATTTAGATGCAATCCCTTAAGTGCTTTCAGTTCTGTTTTCCTAATCAGAACTGAAGTTCTATCTTTGTAATATGCGCATTAAATGTTTGTATTAAAGTGATACTCGGATTCTGACTGAAGAACAACACCAAAAGTTAGAACAATTTTGTTGGGCTCTAAATTTGTGAGATTATTGATTTGGGGTGCAGAGTTTATCAGTATTGACTGTGGAGGGACAAGTAACTACACTGATAAAAGAACGGGGCTTTCATGGATATCAGATTCTGGGATGATGAAACATGGGAAATCAGTGTTGGTACAAAATCGTAGTGAAAACAAGGTTCAGTATCAGAGGCGCAGAGACTTTCCGATAGACAGCAGAAAATACTGTTACACACTTGGCTCTGAGCAGAGAAGAAGGTATCTTGTGCGAGCAACGTTTCAGTATGGTATATTGGATGATGGTGACACATACCCTCAGTTTCAGCTCTACTTGGATGCAACAAAATGGGCTACTGTGTCAATATATGATGCCACAAGAACTTATGTGAAGGAAATGATCTTCAGGGCACCCTCAAACTCTGTTGATGTTTGCGTGTGCTGTGCTACCACCGGTTCTCCCTTCATATCTACCCTTGAACTAAGGCCCTTGAATCTTTCTATGTATGCCACAGATTTTGAGAGCAGTTTCTTCTTGAAAGTGGCTGCAAGAATTAACTTTGGTGCTCCAAGTGAGGATGTAGTCAGGTACCCAGATGATCCATATGATAGAATTTGGGAGTCTGATCTTGTTAAAAGACAAAACTATCTGGTTGGGGTGGCCCCAGGAACTGAAAGAATTAATACAACAAAGAAAATAGAAATAGAGACAAGAGAATACCCACCTGTTAAAGTGATGCAAACTGCAGTTGTTGGCACAAAAGGAGCACTTAGCTATAGACTAAACCTGGAAGACTTCCCTGGAAATGCTAGAGCATATGCATATTTTGCAGAGATTGAAGATCTGGCTAATAATGAGACTAGAAAATTCAAATTGGAGCAACCTTACATAGCTGACTACAGCAATGCAGTGGTGAACATAGCTGAGAATGCCAATGGGACCTACACTCTTTATGAACCAAGTTATATGAACGTGAGTCTTGAGTTTGTGCTTTCATTCTCCTTTGTTAAGACCCGGGATTCTACTCAAGGACCTATTCTGAATGCAATGGAAATAAGCAAATACGTGCAAATTGCTTCGAAGACTGACAGACAAGATTGTAAGTTCTTAATATCATTTTATAATGTGTAAAATTTATATATTCTTGCTCGTCCAAGATGTTACATAAAATAATTAGAGTTTGATAAAAAAAAGATTGCATTGCTGCATTGACTGAACAGATTGCTAACCATATTCTTATTTTGCAGCAAATTTTGTAAATGCGTTTCATTTCTTATCACCTGGAAGTGTGCTGATGAATGAAGGTGATCCCTGCGTTCCAACAACCTGGGACTGGGTAAATTGTAGTACAACTACACCTCCAAGAATTACAAAGATGTAACACCTCCATACCTTTTTTGTTGATTTTTTTTTTTTTATGGTAGCTCCTAATCTGGTGAATTGTCATTTCTGTGAATGAAGTCATCTCTGACAGCAGAGTTTATGCACACAACAGTTTTGAATTGCAAAAGTTGGTATCATAGAATGGAAGATACTAGGATAATTATATATGCAGAACCAAATAAGCAGAAGCATGATTGAAAATTATCATGAAATGTTTCAATAGTTTGCATGCCATTTTGCCATGGAAAATATTTACTAGAATTTCAAGTAGTACAAATATTTACTAATTGTTATAAGTTGTATTAGAAACCTGTCAAGAAGGAATCTGAAGGGTGAAATCCCACAGGATCTCAACAACATGGAATCATTGACAGAACTGTAAGTAAATCAATCACCTTCAGAATAGAAGTTTTTTTCTTTTAGATATTGTTTCTTTTGTAATTCATTATGTTTTCTTAGGTGGTTAGACGGGAACTTGCTTACAGGACAACTTCCTGACATGAGCAATCTTGTGAATCTAAAGATTGTGTAAGTTCTTTAGTTTCACTTATAAAATCTTTTATGGAAAGGTTGTGGTGGAATCAAAATAGCATTATATGTTTCTTTTTTTCTTGTTCTCAATTTTTCAACTAATGACATGCAGGCATCTGGAGAACAATAGATTGACTGGTCCATTACCATCTTACTTGGGTAGTTTACCAAGTTTACAAGCACTGTATGCACCACTTGATCATCCATGTTTATCATCTATACTTTGGGAATTTGAAGCATTTTCCTTGTAACATAATTGTTACCCTTCAAACACTTGTTATAATCATTCTCATCTCTGTATCTGTGGCAGGTTCATACAGAATAACTCTTTTAGTGGGGTAATACCATCAGGGTTACTGTCAGGCAAAATAATTTTCAAGTGAGTATCCACATCAAAAACATTTTTTTTGTAGTTTTAGGTCAACTTAAGTGAAGATGATAGACACCCAATTGAATTTGAATCAATATGGTAGGACGAGGATCCTTTTTATGGCTTTAATATCTAGATTGAAGTAACCGATATTTATTTTTTCTGCAAGCTTTGATGATAACCCCGAACTGCATAAAGGGAGCAAGAAGCATTTTCAGTTGATGCTAGGAATTTCCATTGGAGTACTAGGGATTCTATTGATATTATTCTTAGCAAGTTTGATTCTATTGCTTAATCTGCGGAGAAAAACTTCTCGACAGAAACGAGATGAAAAGGGTTAGTGCACTTGATACTTGTAAATTGAAAAATATGAAGTTGTACCATAAAAACATTCTTGTGCCTTGCAGGTATTTCTGGGCGCAGCAGTACTAAACCTTTAACAGGATACTCATTTGGTCGGGGTGGAAATTTAATGGATGAAGGTACTGCTTGCTATATTACACTCTCTGAGTTGAAAGAAGCTACTAATAATTTCTCAAAGAAAATTGGCAAAGGAAGCTTTGGATCTGTCTACTATGGGAAAATGAGTGATGGAAAAGAGGTGGCAGTTAAGACCATGACCGATCCATCAAGCTATGGAAACCAGCAATTTGTAAATGAGGTAGAATTTCCATAATTGAATTCTGAATGAGATTTGGTTCTGTATGATCTATCATTTAGTGTTCTACTTTAGATTTTTGGCTGCATTCATTCAAAAGGATTGTGGTCCTTGAATTTCATAAGCACAGCATTCTCAATGTTAAAGATACAACGATGTCAATTTTCATCCCATTGATTGTAGAGTCACAAATGCAGGTAGCCCTCTTATCAAGAATTCATCACAGAAACTTGGTTCCTCTGATTGGATACTGTGAAGAAGAATATCAGCATATTCTGGTTTACGAGTATATGCACAATGGCACTTTAAGGGAGTACATTCACGGTCTAATTCCACACCCTGGTGCTCATTTACTTACCTACTTGTAAAAACTGTGATCTGACATAAATTCTAATGCTCTGACAGAATGTTCGAACCAGAAGCAATTAGATTGGTTAGCTCGCCTTCGAATTGCAGAAGATGCAGCTAGAGGTCTTGAATACTTACACACAGGATGCAATCCAAGTATCATTCACCGTGATGTGAAGACAACCAATATTCTCTTAGACATCAATATGAGAGCAAAAGTGTCAGATTTTGGACTCTCAAGACTTGCTGAAGAAGATTTAACACACATATCAAGTGTTGCAAGGGGAACTGTAGGTTACCTGGATCCTGAGTAAGCCATGGTTCTCATGTGTCTATGTTCAACAAAACATCATTTCTCCTTAAAACACAGAGCTTAGGTTTTTTACTTTTACCCCTCAACAGGTACTACGCAAATCAGCAATTGACTGAAAAGAGTGACGTGTATAGTTTTGGAGTTGTTTTGCTGGAACTGATATCAGGAAAAAAACCTGTATCTTCAGAAGACTATGGTCCTGAAATGAATATCGTTCACTGGGTATGTATGTTATAATGTTACCCTTTTCTCAACAATTAGAAAATAGCATTAACAAAGTTTGTCATACCAGAAGCTGAAACATGAACATGTGCAACAACAAAATGTGATTAAGAATCAACCAGTAGCTCCTAGAAATGTTGTTGCATAATTTGATGCCGTGTTTTGCAGGTAAGATCCTTGATTCGTAAAGGAGATGTGATAAGCATCATGGATCCTTCCCTTGTGGGGAATGCCAAAACTGAGTCAGTTTGGAGGGTTGCTGAAATTGCTATGCAATGTGTAGAACAACACGGTGCCCACAGGCCCAAAATGCAAGAGGTCATTTTGGCCATACAAGATGCTTCTAGCATTGAAAAAGGCACAGAAAATCAACTAAAGTTATCATCTTCAGGAGCTTCAAAGCCACAGTCTTCGCGTAAGACTTTGCTTGCAAGTTTTCTAGAAATTGAGAGCCCTGACTTGTCAAATACTTGCCTACCCTCAGCTAGATAACAACTTCTCTATTTTTTCTTCACATTATGGTCAGTTTTGTACATTGTTTATCACTGTTTCCTTTTGCCTTTTTGTCCATTGTCATAGTACTAATATATGTTAATACCATCAACGCCACCACTCGTTTGACCAGTGATGATATGACCTTCAAATCTTATAACCAACCAAAGAAAATGTATTATTCTTTCTTACTGTGTGTGTTGAGAATAGTCCGGATACGAGACAAAAGTCCCATTTTAAATAAAATAAATAAAGTTAAGTATTATATAAGATAAAACACTTAAAATCACATTATTTTATGATTTTTGAAATAAAAGTAGTGTGAAATCTTGTATGCATAAGATTACTATTATATATATATAACCCAAACCATTTGCTGGAATTAACGAAGAGATTGGTTTGACCTATGTAAACTTTATATTCACTGATAAAATTATTTGGGAGGTTTGAAGCAAAATAAGAATGACAAATTTTTACTAATAAAACAATTTATTGTAAAAAATAAGTCATTCATAATAAATTTTATTTAGTATACAATATAATAATTTAATATAAATGTATGATTTTTTTTATCATTATCAAACATATATTAAAATTCAAAAAAATATAAAATCTATGTTAAATTTTAATTATATTAAATTATTTACTTTTTGTGTGATTTTGATCAAGTGAGTATTATAATTTTTATTAGTTTAATAAATAAGATTTCATTATAATTTTAAAAAATTGAAGTAGATATATATTTAAAATAATTTTTAATTTAAATATTTTTTCCCTTTTATGTATATTTTTTTAAAATGTTTTTTTAACAATTAGGTAACATTAACTTGTAAATTTAATAAATATTTTAATTTAAAATATATATAATTATAATTTATTTTTAAATATTTGAGATCGAATATTCTTATTTGAATATTAAATATTTAATAATATTATTTTATTTTTATCATAACTTTTTATTATTTTATAAAGAATAATTAATTCATATTAAAACATCATTAAAAAAATTTGAATACATGTATAAGTATATATTTGTTAATCGATGAAATGAGATAAAAATTTAATATTAATATCCATTGTGAGGACCATCACATGCCCATGATTCCATCCAGTTTTAAAAGTGGAGAAAAAATGACTTTAAGATGATTCATGAGTTTAAACTCACTTCGGAAAAGGGCAAACACAAATTTGTTTCGTGCAGTTTTTTTGAGTTAAAATAAACAAAAGTCAACATGTTGACAGTATTGAGTTTCTCCATTTCTAGACCGAAATTTTACATGATTTGAATGTTTGCTTAATTTGATTAATTGAGCATATTATATAACACAACATAGGTACATAATATCCAATTATGAGCCTTCATTTGAAGAAGCTTCAAATATTGTAACGTATTATCCTAATCTTGATTAGAATAAAATAAACTATGCGTGGATTTGACTTTATTTTGATGGATTATACAGCACATAAACCTAATCCTGGAATCTAAATAAAATAATGATAATAACAATAATAATGTAATATAAAATGCTATTTAGAATATTCATTGCTAACGTAATGTTTTCTATTCACTGAGCAGCCAAACCATGCGTGTTATACAAAAAGATTAGGATAGAACACATAAACATATAAAAAAAAAAGGGATAATTTGAAGATTTATTTAGCTTCAACTTGTTTCTAAAACCTCCTCCTTTATTTGGGAAATACTTAATGCATTTTTTTAAGATTTGAATTTGGGTTGTTTTTTATAAAAGAAATTTTCAATTTTACAATTTTTAAAATTTGAAAATTTTATTTTTAATTTCTAACATGTGTTTGAAAGTAATAAATAATATTTATTGTAAATCTTAATTTTTTTCGTGTGGATCAAGTATTGCTGTGAGAATACTCAATGCAAATGTGCATTATCCGATGTTGTGTGGATGTTACATGAACTTCTTATAAACAAAAAAATAGTTTATCGATATCATTTGACAATAAAAAAATAAAATATTAATTTTCAATTTTAGTATAATAAAAAATATAAAAACTAAATATTTCTCCGTTCTTAATTTAAAATACCCACATGACTTATTTTGTATTATTATTATTATTATTATTATTATTATTATTATTATTATTATTATTATTATTATCTAAACAAATTTATTTATTATTATGCTGTAAAGTATAAATACAAATTAAATAATCTTTTACTATATTCCGTGTATCAATCCAACATTCTCAAATTGCTATATTTGTCCTTTTTTAGTTATACATTGCAGAAACCTTCACTCCAAACTCCTAAAAGTCTCTTTAAATATACTCAATTTTTTGTACATAAGAAGTAAATAATTGATTTATATATCAAATGCTGAGGTTAACCTAGTTAATTTTTATTAGTGAAATCACAAATTAAAAATTTATCTGTAAATATCCATAAATAAACTATTTAAGTGGTATTTATATTTTCTGATAGATTTAATTAGTTAGATGGTACCTACTTTTGTTCATATGTATCAGTTTAGTATCTGCTTTTAAAAATATGTTAATCTAGTTTTAACTTTTGTAAAAATGTCTTAATCAGGTCCCTTACAGAAATTTTTTTATTAAAGTCGTTAACTTAATTCATGACTTTTACCACTAAATTTTGATATGAATATTAATACTTAATTTTATAAGTCATTTCAAAAACTAATATCATTAATGGTGTTAATAATTTTTTGCTAAAAATAATCTAATTGAGGTATATTTTTAAAAGTTGAGACTCAATTAATAATTTTTTAAAAATAGATACCAAACTAACACGTCTAAATAAAAGTGAATATCATTCAACTAATTAAACATTGGTGATACTACCCATATATATAAATTAAAATTAAGAAAACAGTAGAATATGACAAGAGAAAAACAAGAACATAAATGCTTTACATACAATGGACGAATCCTTGCCGTGCCGAGATTCCTACCACAAATAGGCACACAATTTTTTTTTTCGGATAAATCAGTTAATTTTAATTTTCATCACGTTTTTAATTTGTTAATTTTAAAAGTTATAACTTTGCTTTAATTTTCAATTAAATTTTAAATCTAAACATATTTATTTAAAGTATCGTTAAGAAATTAATAAATTAATTGAAATGTAAAATAAAAACAAATACACGTGGATTTAGAGTTGAAGCAAAATTAAGAACTTTTTAAACATAAAATCTAAAATTTTAAAATTAACTTTTAGTAGAGTTGATCGTAACTTTGTATTGATTTAAATTACTCGGTCGTTCAACTATTTAGATTTTTTTAACCTGTCATTAAACTCACAACATTTAATTAGTTCTTATCATATAATTTTTGACCGAATCTTTAAAGATTTTAAAGTTGTCATAAATTATTAGTTCCTTACGATTTTAAAATACAAAAATTAATGTGGCAACTCTTTTAATTTTTCAGAAAGATTCAATCAGTATTTCTAATTTAGGAAATTATTTATTTTCGAAAAAATAGTCCATGATCATCTTAATGGTTAACCTTTTTTAGTATTTTTTTTATCGATTAAATTAAATGTCTTGTCAATATTCTTTTACATACAAACCCAAGTTGTCTGTTTTCTTATGTGTTGTTGTTTGCGTCGTATATCGTATGATTCTCGTTGTCTCGTAGTGATAATCGTAGGTATGGTGATAATCTCGTCATGGGAAAAAACGCAATACGCAACGCAACGCATCGTTTCTGTTACGGCATTCCTTACCTCACCCACCGCAACACCCAAACACCAAAACCCAACCACACTCTCTTCAACTCCTATATCCTCTCAAAAGCTTCAAACTTTCGCACACAAAACATCAAAAAGCTTAGCCCTACTTTTTTTCTTCTCTCAATTCATCACTTCTCTTTCTTGGTTTTCCCTTTTTTTAGGTGGGGATTAGGATAAGGGTCTTCATCTCAATTTTGATCACTTCTCTCTCTTTCTGTGACCCTCTTCAGTTTTTTTTTTCTCTCTCTCTCTCTCTTCTGTGCTTCAGCTTTCCACAAAGTAAAGGAGAAATGGCAATGATTCCGTACCAACTTTCCCGTTTACCTTACCACGATTCCCTCAAAGTACTTGAGGCTGATATACAGCACGCCAATGCTTTGTGAGTCTAATATTTCCCCCTCCCCTTTAAATTTTTTTCATCAATTTATCAACTTTCCTTTTGTATATGTATGTTTTGGGTACTGGGAAAGAAGTGGGTGTGTGGAGGCTCTTCTGGGTACTGTTGATTATCCCCTTCAATTGCTTTCAAGTTGGTTAATTTTATAAAAGGAACACGATCAAGTATAAATAGGGTCATTGAAATTTGTTGCTCATGATAGGAATTTGCTTGTCACTGGTGAATTTGATTGTGTATTTTTTTTTTTTTTTTTTTTTTACTTTGCCCCCCTTCTGAATTTGAATTGTGTGTTATGCTGCCCTTTTCTAGGGCTGCTGCAATTCCCAGAGCCAAGGGTGGGACTGTTCTTCAAATGAAATTGGTTTACAATCAGTTGGCTCCTCTCTTCCTGTTATTTCTACAATGGATGGATTGTTCTTGTGCAGGCTTTCTCCATAGGTATCTCAACCTCTTCCACATAATTATATACAAGGTATCTATCTATCTATCTATCTCTTTATGTTGATCCTTTTATGTTTTACTGTTTTGGACACTTTGGTATATGATACCCATGTTTCATCTTTCATGTTTCATGTTTAATGTTTAATGTTTTTCTCTTGATGTTGTTGCTCTCATAATTTACCAAAGGTACACAATGATGGTAGATCAAACATGTCTACACATGGAAGGAAGGCTACAATTGGGGACTTTTATGGTGCGTGAATGTTTGACTTTAAAAAAGAAAAACCATTTATAATTTTTAATCTTTTTCTTTAATCAAAAGTATAATCCGTTTGTGGCTGTCATCCATTGGTGACTATTCCTCACATTATTTATGTTATCACAAATTGAACTTTCAGCCGTAATACTGCCATCTCTCCAAAGGCTTCATGGTAGTTTGGAGAAGTTGGAGGCTGTGGAAGAAGGAGAATCAAGCATAGAAGGTTCAAGTTATGGCAATAAGGTGATTGAAGCAACTGGGAGATTAACCAATATTGATTTGCAAAGAGAAGATGAATGTGGAATTTGCTTAGAGCCTTGCACCAAAATGGTTTTACCTGGTTGCTGTCATGCCATGTGTATCAAATGCTACCGCAAGTGGTAATCAAAATATTTGTTCATATCCATCATATCCCATATGATCAAGTTTCAATTTTTTATGCCATTTCCAATGGTTTATCATTTTTTTGAGGCTTGTGCTGGACTTGTTCAATTGCAGGAACAGAAAATCAGAGTCTTGTCCTTTTTGTCGTGGCAGCTTGAGGAGAGTTAATTCAGAGGATCTATGGGTGCTAACTTGTGACGATGATGTTGTTGATGCTGAAACAGTTTCTAAAGAGGATTTGTTGCGTTTTTATCTCTATATCAGCAAGCTGCCAAAAGATCACCCAGATGCACTTTTTCTAATGTATTATGAATACCTCATTTAATTTTCCATTGAATAAGAACAGAAAGAAAAAAATGTACAGATAGGAAATTCCGGAATACAAATGTGAATAGAGTCTGGTTGATAAAGAAAATACTCTGGTAATCTAATCACAGTTGTTCTGGTAAGAGATGTTTCTGGTTTTTTGGCCCAGAAAAACCATTCTTCTTACTACTGTGATATATCTCCATTGTAGACATTGTTCTTGCAATTAACATGTAATCCCTTGTATGAAGGATCCATAAAGTTAGACATTCTTGTATGTTACTTGTTGCCACAGACTGATTCTGTTCTGTGTGACTGTAATGTATGTTGGAAATGTCAACATTTGGAAAATCATCAAGATGAAAATATAAATGAGGGCAAAGTTTGTGTTAAGTTTCTCGAGAATTTGGAAGATTAGATTTTAGTTTTTATAATTTTTTATATATTTTTAGTTTCTCTGATTTCAAAATGGATTTCTCTAGTCGATTATTGTAGATGAAGAAAAGTTGTTAGAAGAGATAAAAATATATTAAAAATGGATAGAGGGAATCCCAAAGATATAAACTAAAATTTGATGATTATAGAAGAATACAGAAGTATTTTATTTATTAATTGAACGGTGTGAATCAGCCGAATGGATTTCTTTTATATAATTTTAAAAAAATTTAATTAAGTTTCAACTCTATTATAAATTTAGATATTTTTAACATAATGTCTATTAAATGTTTTTTTATTAGGTACTTAGAATTTTTATATTTTTTATTAGTATTTTTTGTTTAATTTAATTTTGTTATTTTAGTAATATAATTATTATTTTGTTTGGTCATCATGTCTTACTTATCCTACTTATTATTCAATATGAAGTTTTATCATTACTATAAAATAATATTATGACTCATAAATTTTATTCTTTTCATCGAAAAAACTTTGAATAACGAGGATAATTCTATCAAGGATCCGATTGAAAAAATATTATATATGATAACCTTGTTATTTTAATTAAAATTATTCTACACATTTCAATTAAAATAACAATTTTTTTCATGATTTTATATTAACTACATAATTTAATATTTATAACACTCACATCATTTAATTGACATAATTTCAGTATAAAAGTAAAAAGAAAAAAATTAATACATAATGGACAATTTTTTTCTTTTTATAACTCATTTAGAAGACCTAAATATGCTAAAGAGAAAGACTACTAACTAAATTCATTAAGCCTTCAAAATATAATATCGCAACTAAGTGCAAGTTTCAATTTCAACTTGGAGCCTACAACACACATTTATTTAGAAACTAATATTTTTTCTTTCATTATTTTGTATATTGAAATTTAGAAGCATGTACTAGAAATTAGGAAAATACATTATCCACCTTTATTAAGATAACCTAAACTGCCAGCATAGGTTGAGTTGTGGCATAATGACAAAGTACTATAACCGATAATATCTTTGATATTATGTCTGATTCATGAATTAATCATCTTTAAAAGCTTAAGCATTTAGGTGGGATAAAGTATGTGAATGCTTTTACATTTACATGTAGTGACGTGTGGTCTTTGAAATTTTCGTACACAAGTTTCAAATGTTGTGCATTGATACATATTTTTTTTTTTATAATTTTACCATATTTAATTTTAGTCGGTGGAAAGTGAAAAATACTATAATTTTTTGGTTAAATATGTTTTTAGTTCCTCAAATTTTAGTAAAATTTAAAATTAGTCTATCTTTAAAACTTTTGATCAATTTAATCTTTCATTTTTGAAAATGCATGAATTTAGTCATTTTAACCAAATTTTGTTAAATTTATCTGACATTTCAAACGCATTTCATTATAGTATTTGAATTGTTTACACCGTTTGATACATTTTCGCTTCGATGTTAACTCATATAATATAATAAAATGCGTTTAAAATGTCAAATAAACTTTAAAAAATTTAGTAAAAATGACTAAATCCACGTATTCTAAATATGAATGACTAAATTGGTATAAAATTTCGAAGAGAAATTAATTTCAAAATCATTAAAATTTGAGAGATCAAAAACATATTTAACCCACAACTTTTTATATAGACTTTTTATGCGAATTAGTTCCTTGATTTTCAAGGTTTCAAATTAATCTATATTTTAAAATGGTTGTAATAGAATTTATATGAATATGATAGGGAGGTTTACATCATAACTGAGTTTAAGTATAAACAAATTAGCCATCAAGTTTGATATATTTGACATGAGAGCTAACCCTATTATCATTATTATAATTAAAGGTGACTTAATATCTTATTATTGTATGATAGGATTGAATTATATTGTATGTTAATTGGTATTATTATATGCTAATTAATTTTCAAGAAGTATTGCATACCAGTCAATCCAATCCATTGAAAGCAGAGACAAGACCAGTTTCAAACAAAAAAAAAAAAACAGAAAAAAAAAAATTATAAAATGGAAAAAAGTCAAAAGAAAATGTATAACAATAAATGTCAGGGGAACAAACACAGGCTTGGCCAACTGAACGATTGTTTAGTTTACATTTAAAATTAATGAACGTTATAGGTAGGGATGTATTGAATTTGGATTTTAAAAGAATTTGTTTTTATGAATATTATCAGTACCATTAGATAACTTTAAGAAAGAACTTGGAATTTTTTCTGGATTTGTTTATTTAGTTTTTTATTACAAATTTTGTTTAATTTAATTAACTTTATGTTATTGGTTAATTTAAGTATTTTTCATTAATTTTTTATTTCAAAAAAATATTTCTTAATTTAGTTATTATGAATTGATTTTGTTGTGAAATTGGGTAATGTTACTCGTATTGAAAAAGAAATTGGATATTTTTGATTAAATTTTTAAAACAATTTCGTTTCATTTAGTGTTTAAGCTTTTTATATCTTGTTAATTGAATAACCATTGTTAATAATGGGGTGAGATAAGTGTTTAATTTTTTAACTTTAAGCAAAACATTACGAATTTGTATATTTATAAAAAAGTAATATATATATATATATCTATATATATATATATATATATATTAAATTAATACTTTAGCAAAATTTAGTTTAATCATGTGGAGATATGGAATAATAAAATTTGGTAAAATAAATTAAAATTTCAGTACTTTATTTATTTTTATTGTTTTAGATTGTAATATTTTATTTAAGGCTTTAAAATGAAACTCAGTTAAAAATTATGATATTTTTGGACAATTGATTAGTTTATTTAATAAAAATTAATTAATAATATTTAAACTTGAAACTTAATCAAACCGTCTTTTTATTTTCATATAAAAATCCATAAATAATAGTCAAACAATTAATATTTAATTTAAAAAAATAAAAATTAAACATTCAATAAAGTACATATATTTTAATAAAAACGGCTAAAAGCCAAATTTATAATTGTTTTAATTATTTTTATTTATTATTTAATCTCTTATCTTTCTATTAAAGTAAACAGATTTAGCAACTTTTTATTAAATAAATAATTAATTAGGATTAATTATTTAATCCCAACTAATTATTTATTTAATAAAAAAATAAAAATATTTAATTACTTTACTTAAATTATTAGTTCTTATAATTTTAATATTTTTTCCAAAAGATTCTTTTAAAACTTACAAATATACAATTTTCTTACAAATATCTTGTTACGTAAGTTCGTTGAAATGTAATTATTAAATCTTAGTTATAAAAAATATAGGTATAATTATTTATATTGTATTTAGTTTGGAGTTATGTATCAAATAATTAATTAATTTTAAAAAAGTGTCAATTACATCTAAATTTTTAAAAAAATATTTTAATTAGACGGAATTAACTAACGTCATTAATGACATGTCACGTGTTAATATATGATTCTTTTATTTTTTTTTATTTCTTTTAATTAAAAAAATGCTACCTATCAAATTTATGTGTATGACACGTGGTCATTGTTAGTGCACTTAAGAAAATGATATATTTTTTAAATGAAAAATTTTATGTATCTTAAAACAATCTTTAAAATCCCACCAACACGGGTAAATTATATTTTTGAAAAAAAAAATCATTAAAAACGGAAAAAAAATTATAGTTATTAGAAAATTACAAAGTGACGTATCAGGTCTTCCGAATCCAAATGATGTCGTTTCTGAGTACCAACGAAACAGGAGAGAAATGTCAACGACGAGTCTCACAACGTTGCCATTTACCACATACCAGTTTCAGGATCTGCAGTAGTACCAATTATAATCCAAAACTATAATAGTAACCAAATAAAAATTAATAAAATAAAATCTGCTTCTAAATTTTATTATTTTTCTTAGAATCCGAAATTCGTCGTCTTAACAGGTATGCATTTACAGTTTGATTGGCTTTCACTCTGCTATTTCAGGTTTTCCAAGTCAATTTCATTTTAGGGTTTCATATATCAAAATAAATGTTCAAGCTCATTTGCTGTTTGATTTAATCGTTTGAATTTGTATTTAATTGGTTTTATTTTTGTTTGAGTTATCGTTTGTGTATTTTTTTTTTTTTGTGTGAAGGGAATAGAAATTGCAGATCCGAATCTCGTTTGGGAGTGAGGAATTAGGAATTTGAATGTTGAGATGTCTGAGAATCACGTAGCGGAGCTGGTTTCGGAAGCGGATTCGGATTCAGGGGGTGGTGTGGGGCGCGACCAATCAAATGTGGATAGCGAACCAAACACTGGTACAAATCGAGACCAGGTACTTATTGGTTACCAATTGTTTATTACCCGAGTTACGAAAATTGGGCAATGCTGAATACTGATGGTTTTCGATTCATGTGAGTGAAGCAGGGAGAGCGTGTTGATATTGGGGAACCTGATGATGAAAAGTCCGCAGAGGATACTGCCAGGGATGACATGTTTGTTGATTGTCCCGATGAGTTAATCGGGCACAAGGATGACGAGGTTTCAACTGAGAAGAATGAAGATGACGGAACGGAGGAAAATGAAGTTATGCATCACCAGCAGAGACATTCTGTTGAAATGGGCAATGGAGTGGGGGAGCCTCACTCCCCAGACCAGCCGGAGAAAGCTGATGCTGAGAAAGAACGGACTTTGCAGGAATACCAGGTTTGTCGTTTGTATTAATTTGAGAGTGGTTTTAGCTAACACAGAATGAATTTTGATGTGAAGTACTCATTATTTCTTTTTTGAGTTGAGCAGGAAGAAAGACAAACTGTTACACAGGGAGTGCTTGATCTTCATTATCAGCTAAAGACTCTCACTGGCAAAGAGAATGGAACTGAAGTTGGAGATAGGGAAGTGAGTGAGTTTCCGTTGAGGGAGATGATAAAAGAATGTTTGGAATTTGTGAACACTGCTTCAGAAGACCGGTCAAACAGTGAAACCACTATAAGTAATCTTCGGGAACATCTGTCTACCAGGGACCGTGAGATAGAGGATCTTAATGCAAAGCTTGCTCAGTTAATGGTATCTAATGATAATTTTCAGGTTTCAGCTCAAGCTCAACTTGAAAAGGATCGTTTTGTTGAGAATTTAATGGATAAGATGATATCCTCTCTTGCAACAGTTGTCACTCAAGAACAAGTATTGGATGATTCTATTAGTGGGAAAATAGTTTATATTGAAGAAGGCACTATGCATTTAATTGGAAAGTATAATCAGATTCTTTCTGAAATTTATCAACTTGGGCAATCTTTCTCCGAGGTAGGCTTGGATTCTAAAGAGCAGCAATATGGGAACATACTTGCTGGTGCTCATGGTGGGTTACTGGAGCTCAAAAGAAAGGAAACAGAATTGGTTGAAAAACTGGCTCAGTTAGAAGATGAAAACCGGAAATTGGTTGATGAGCTTGATAAGGAAAAGGTGATGATAGGTACATTGAATACTGAGCTAGGAAATTTGAAAATAGAACTTGAGCAGGAAAAGGTTAAATGTGCTAATACGAAAGAAAAGCTTAGTATGGCTGTTACCAAAGGAAAGGCATTGGTACAACAGCGAGATTCATTAAAGAAGTCTCTGGCTGATAAATCCAGCGAGCTTGAGAAATGTTTGCTTGAATTGGAAGAGAAGTCAGTCGCTCTCCAAGCTGCTGAGGTTGCTAAGGAAGAGTTGACCCATAGTGAAAATATGGTCGCGTCCCTACAGAACTCATTATTAGAAAAGAATGCAATTCTGGATCAAGTGGAAGAAATCTTGTCTTCTGAATCTGATGATCCTGGGATGTTTGATGTGCCAGAGAAACTCAGATGGCTTGCGGATGAGAGAAGTACACTGAAGGAAGCCTTCATAGAGTTATGCAAATTGAAGGAATCTCTATCTCTAGTGGATATACCAGAGCCTGTTTCATCATATGATTTGGAATCACAAATGAATTGGATTGTGGATTCTTGTCTTAGGGCCCGGGAGATCATGGAAACTCTACAGGAAGAAAATTCTACAATCATGGAAACATCCCGTTACAATATTGATCAGTTGAGTATTACTCTTCTGCTGGAATTGCAGGAAAAATATTACCTTCTGTCAGAATTAACTGATTTGAAGTTCAAATATGATGAGCTTTTTGGCAAGAACTGTCAGATTACTTTGGAGAAGGATCAGATAGTCAATATGTTAGTTGATCTTTGTGGCCTGAACAAGGATGATGAAGGGATTGACTATTCCAACACTTCTGTGATCATCGACTTATGCTTTCAAATTCTAAAAGGGCAGAGTGGTCCCTTCTCTAGAGCATCTAAGATTGATGCTGAGTTGTTTGAAAGCATGCAAAGTCTCTTGTACGTTAGAGACCAAGGTTTAATACTCTATGAAGATATACTGGAAGAGGAGATGCTAATTAGATCAAGTACAAATAAGCTTTCTGAAGAACTAAAAGTGGCATCTAAGGAAATTATAATTCTGAAAGAAGAAAGGAGTTCTCTGCTGCAAGATCTTGATCGATCAGAGGAGAAGACTGCCATGATTAGGGATAAGTTGTCCATGGCAGTTAAGAAGGGAAAGGGGCTGGTTCAGGATAGGGACAATCTAAAAGGTCTTCTAAATGAAAGGAACGCAGAGATTGAGCAGTTGAAGGCTGATTTGCAGAAGCAAGAATCTGCTGTTTCTGAATACAGGGATGAGATCAACCGATTGTCCAGTGATTTGGAAGGCATCCCAAAGCTGCAGGCTGATCTTCTGGAAATGGAAAGGGAGAGGAATCAGTTAGAACAATTCTTAACGGAGAGCAATAACATGTTACAGAAAGTGATGGAGTGTATTGACGGTATCATTCTTCCGGTTGAGGCTGTTTTTGATGAACCAATAGAAAAGGTGAAGTGGCTTGCTGGTTATGTCAGTGAATGCCAAGATGCCAAGGTACACATAGAGCAAGAGTTGCGGTTAGTGAAGGAGAATGCCAGTATACTTGAAATTAAAGTAGCTGAATCCCAAGCCACTGTAAAATCCCTTGAACGGGAATTATCATCTTCGAATGACAGTGTTTCTCAACTGGCTGAAGAGAAAACAGAATTAGAACATCAGAATGGAAAAATGGAAGAAGAGTTACAGAAAGTTAAAGATAAAGTTGCTGAGGTTTTCAGTACCAATAAGTCACTCGAAGATGCCTTATCAGAAGCAGAAAAAGATATTTCTATTCTTTCCACAGAGAAAGAGCAAGCTCAAGCTAGCAGAGTTGCTGTTGAAAGAGAGTTAGAGAGTTTTAAAGATGAAGCTGCCAGTCAAGCAAGCAAACTGGAAGAGGCCAGCGGGATCATAAAGGATCTGGAAGATAAACTACATCAGGTTGAGGGTACTAAGAAGTCACTTGAAGATGCGTTATCAGAAGCAGAAAAAGATATTTCTATTCTTTCCACAGAGAAAGAGCAAGCTCAAGCTAGCAGAGTTGCTGTTGAAAGAGAGTTAGAGAGTTTTAAAGATGAAGCTGCCAGTCAAGCAAGCAAAC
>Ga0214544_1002187_pt1 | contig 41218 bp, 30 predicted proteins | sample CNSS3metaG_FD_160074 | JGI IMG/M metagenome (GOLD analysis project Ga0214544, IMG submission 160074) | Root nodule microbial communities from cowpea collected in UCLA plant growth center, Los Angeles, California, USA - CNSS3 | ecosystem: Host-associated > Plants > Roots > Nodule | place: USA...
ATATATATATATATATATATATATATATATATATATACATAAATATATATATATATATATATATATATATATATATATATATATACATATACATACATATATATATATATATATATATACTAGTAAACATACAGGCGATGTCGCGTCTGTGTGTCTGCATTTTTAAAATTTTTATAAGATCAATAATATTTATTTTTAAAATATATATAATACATTTTAAAATAGTTGTTAAATAAAATAACTGTTTAAAAAAGATTTTTAGAATAACTGTCAAAATAAAAAAAATTAAAAAACGGTTAAAGAAAAAATAATTATAAAATAATTAATTTTCAAAATAATAATTAAGGATAAAATTGAAAAATGAAAAGTGGACACAAAGAGAGGAATCCCCTTTATATATTGTTATAGATATATATATGTGTGTATATATATATAATAGTCATGTATACGATATATAATTATTTATTAAAAATATTAAATATTAATATAATTATTTTAACACTTTTATATATATATATATATATATATATATATATATATATATATATATATATATGTGTGTGTGTGTGTGTATATAATACATAAAAGTATATAAAGTATGGACATTTCTAATTGGATATCGGAGGATTGAATAATGTTGCGAAAATCTGCTAGAGAAGATGAAATGACATAAAGTCGTAAAATTTGTTAAAAGTCACACAAATGGTTTATCAATAACAAATAAATGGATATGGGAAATGGAGTATATTCTAAGATCTTCAATATTAAAATGTCTATATAATATATTTAGACACAATCTAGAAAAAACACACTTAACATTGTGATAAATGTTAATGCCAAGAAAAGAGATAATTAGAAGTCAAGAATGACATAAATTTGATAAACATTTGGATGTTTGTCCTTTTTATATTGAAAAATGTGTTTTATTTTTTACTGAAAAAGGTATATATTTTAGTCTATATATACAAGAAATAATATATTAGCTTTGACATTAGAGTTGAAACTCTATATTTGTATAACATACTCTTTTTTTGTGCTACACACAATGGTGATTCGGTCAATAAACTTTATGTTGATAGTGTCCAGAATTTGGTCTAAAGAATGTTTAGCCTTATACTCTGCAATGCTAAGGCTAAGGGGTTATATAGTGTTAGGCACAACATACCGATGGGTCAACAAGCCTAATACTGAAGGGAATGATCAGTAAAATGTTGACTTGATTAATAACTGTGTTGATAAATGCTCGATCTAGAGATAGAAAAAATGTCGGATTGAAAGACCCAATACATATATTAGTATCCATTTCTAAAGATGTATAGGCATAACTGAACTAGCCACTAGAACTAAACTAATACACTTACTGATTGATGTTGTGAGTGTTTTATCCTTAACGCTAAGAATCTATTAGAAAAGTTTTACTCCAAAATTGATAAATGTATAATCTTAAGACACTTTGATAGATACAAGGCTCGTAAGATCTACAATACTAGAATCTTTGTCACCGAAGAAATAACTGATGTTAAATTTAATGAAATTTAATGATGATTTACAGAATGACAAGAAACTATCATGTATTGAAAATAACTTTGCAGATCCACAAATGAAAGAAGTGAATAATGCTACATTAAGCAACAAATGATGCTCCTTCAACTTTCAGAAGTTGCTCCAAAGTCACAACATCATAGAGATAAAAAATATCTCACTTCATTCCAAAATATAATGTTCAACTTTTTTATTTTTATTTAGTTATTTAGATTTATACTTAAATTTCTCACATAAAGGTAATACTGAGATGATAGGTATAGAATGTTATAATTTTTTGTTTCTCTATTTTATCATTTTTCCCCTCTTATTCTGGATGTTCCTTGCCTTGTAAGGTTCTATCATTTGGTGTTGGTTGAGAATATGATGGAGCCCACCATTTACAATGGTTATGGTTAACATTTTGCTTTCTTCTTTTAATATATTTCTATTTTCTTTTCATACATGGTTTTGAGTTCCACATTAACATACCAACCTTTCAAATAGTGAACATACTAGTCTGCAATTTTGATTTACTCTACAATCCAGGGGCAGTTTCAGCCAAACAATATGGTATAATCAATAGCTTTTAGAACATTTACAAAACTGATAACACTGTTTATGCTACACAAAAATTTCACTCGTTCCTTATTCATACTTGTGCAGTGTCACTTTTCTGGTTTTTGAAACCATGAATTACCCTACACACATCTTTCAAAGATGTTTAACAAAGAATATATATATATATACTAGTGTTTCAGCAGTTGATTCCACATAACTTGGTATCAGGTCCCTTAGTCTTGAGAACAAATGGATCAATTCTTACCCACAGCAAAGAGAAAATAGAAGCCAATAGAACTGACCAAATCACCACAATGGTGGGTGTGCGGTTTTGCCGACCCATCAAACCTTTGAGGAATGGATACAGATGAACAATGACCCAGAAAGAAAAGAAGAGTTTTCCAAAGAGTGGTCCCCAGGATTGGTAGCCATTGTTTATGGCATCTGAGACTCCAGCAACAACACCAACAATGTTAATGATCAAGATAGTGGTTGGAGGAATTAGGAGAGTGGTCCATTTAAAGGTGTATAGTTCTCCAAACTCCTCATCATCTGTTGCCTTGGATGTGACTGTGAAATTGGTGTCAATTCCAGCCAGAACCTTTAGCAGACCTTGTATCACAGCAAAAAGATGAGCTGATACACCACCAATCACCCAAAACTGTTCATTTCTCCACCACTCCTCAATGCTCACTCCACTCCATTTCAACTCTAGAATACCAGTTGCAATGATTGAAGAGAAGAGAGCAACAAAGTACAAACCAGCAAAGGTGCTTATCTGGATCACCACCACAAACAGAAAAAAGTAGCATTATGAGTAAAGATTCTTAGTACATACATACACTACACATGTTATAATTGGAAGGGGAAGAACAAGATCATTACCGGTGGCATGATGAATTTGTCAGTGAGTAAGCAAACTGCAGGAAGAATACAATAGGCAACAAGAGGAATGGAGGTGAATGGATACACGGTTGTGTTTGCATAGGCAAATCTCTCAAGCCACTTTAGCTTCTTTTCCTTGAAGCCATACCATAGAGGGCAATGGTGACTGAAGAAAATCTCAATGGAACCAAGTGCCCAACGAAGCACCTGATTCAGACGATCTGACAAGTTGATTGGAGCAGTGCCCTTGAATGCAGCTCTCTTAGGCATACAGTAAATAGACCTCCACCCTCGGCAATGCATCTTAAAGCCTGTTAAAATATCTTCTGTGATAGATCCATAGATCCAACCAAGCTGCACATTTTCAAAAGCAAAAGTATGAATTGGATATGCTAATTGTTCTAGTTAAAATTCTCAGTCATAAAAAAGATGTTACTGGTGTACCTCAAGTCCCCATTCAGTTTTATCTTCATATCCACAGCTAATCACATGAATGGCTTCTTTAAGAAGTGCAGCTGGACTTGAAGAAGGAGGAACACCACCCTCTTCCATCAAGGTAGAAGTCACAAAGATAGAGGACTGTCCAAATTTCTTCTCAAAATTCATTTGGGACATCAGTATCTCCTTGTCATCATCCATCCCTATTGAATTTAGACAAGTGACACAAGGTTGGAAGAGGTAAAAGGAAAGAAATTAAGTGAGACATAAGTTGGTGACAAGAAAGACTAGAGATTTAAAGCAAAACAATAACCTTTTAGGCTTGCAGCAGCCTCTCCATTTGGATCACTCTTCTCCTTGTACTTCTTGCGGCTTCCAAAACAAGGGCAGCAATCACAGCTTACCATTTTTGGACGCTTGGGACCCTTTGGAGGATCATAGCCATACAAAGCTTGCCTCCTGAAAACACACCCTGTCCCCACATATACAGGTCCTTGAATACCATCAAGACCCTTCATGTTAATCTGCAGAAAGACAAAAAGACAGGTGAATGATCAAACATTCTGCTCACAATGTTAAAAGACAGTAAATTGCAAGGAAAAGTTCCTGCTAGCTTTGAGTTTCTTACATCAAAGAAAACTGTGTTTCTGTTGGCATAACGATCATGTGTATCAATACCGTCGAATCTTTGAGGAAACTGGACATAGCAGACCTTTTTCCCGATCTGGGGGTCCATCAAGAAGCACATGGCCTCTCTGGCAGCCTTGCTGTTATTGACATAGTGATCACAATCCAAGTTCAGCATGAAAGGAGCATTTGTGAGAACAGCAGATACCCGAACCTGTAAAAAAAATACAGCACTTATTAGTAGGGTCATCAAATATTTGTTGTGCATAAAGGTGAACGAGCGTGGTGATGAAAGTAACCAAAGGTGTTCAGAAACTCTACCAGAGCGTTCATGGCACCAGCTTTCTTGTGGTGTTGAAAACCAGGTCTTTTCTCTCTAGAAACATAAACAAGACGAGGAAGCTGGTTTCCTTCAGTATCTAGACCCCCATTGCTTCCAAGAAACACTTGAATCATGCCAGGATGATCCTTAGTGTTGTTTCCTGGCCATGGTGTCCCATCCTGCATAATCCATCCTCCCTGAGGAACTTTCTGGGCCTTTGCAACAAGTGCATTGATCCTAACCTTAAACTCTTCGTATTCCCTCTGCCATTTACACGATTCACAGCAAATCAATCTCTCTAACAGATATCAAAAGTTTGAATCAAATTATTTAGTACCATAGATACATTTCAATCTTCACCATATTAGTCCCTCATAGATACAAGTCAAAATCATAACTAATGATTACGATTCCTACTAGTTAGTCATAATAATGCAAACCTTCATGGCTCGACGCTCCTTAACAAAGGTGGGTTGCACTTTGTCCTTTAAGTAGTCTATCTTCTCACTGAAGTACATCTCAGGGGCCCGAGGTTCTATAGAAAATTTCTTACAAAACGGTACCCATTTCCTTGCAAACTCTGCAGTTTCTGACAGGGACTCAAATGAACACATTGAGGCTCCATCATCCGAAATATAGCATGATATCTTATCCACTGGGTAATCCATGGCCAAGATTGAAAGAACAGTGTTTGCTGTAACCAGAGGAGGTTCCTTCATTGGATCCACGGTACTAACAAAGACATCTACAGGAGCAAGCATGTTTGGTTCACCTTCACGCTCATACCTGAAAAAACATGTTGGTAAGCAGCAAGTTTAAACTTTGAGGTCTCAATCAACATAATTATAGAATTGTGCAACCTTTACCTGATGGAAAGACGATCAAGGTAGGTCTCTCGATCAATGGGAAACCATTTGGGAAACTGATCCAGAATCCATGAAAAAGCAAACCATATTTCACATATGATAGAGGTTAGCCACAGCCCCAGTGCATCATGCACAGGATTCATAAGTCTGTATCTGAGGAAGAAAGCAAGAATCACAAGGCGTGCCACAATCACCATTCTATATGGATTGATTTTGCTAGATGCTATTGGTACTTTCCTTGAAAGTGGTTGCCTTGCTTCATCTAACCTGCAATAATTACCATCCACATTTACACAGTGGCCAAAATATCATTGTTATATATTATTTCTTTCATCGTAGTGGATAATCAATAACTGCATAAACATAGTTTTCTAAAATGTACTGCAAGAAGCATACATGGCTGCATCTGCATCTTCATCAGGCTCAGGCCCCAAATTACCCTGCTGCAATTTCCAGTCATCCATCCTTTCTTTCCATCCATCCTCTTTCTTTTCCTCCCATCTGGCACTTCCTGAAGTATACATCATAGCATGTCACATATTGAAGTAAGTACACTAAGAAGAACAGTTCAAGGAGCTGCATATAGATTCATGAGGAAAAAGGTTTCTGTGCTACTAATAAAGAGGGCACCACTTACCAGGTTCAGACACTGGATATGGATGCACTCGTTTATACAGTGAAGAAGACATCTGCTCCGCATAACCATTAGATGATATTGGGAACTCGCCACTAACCTGTATCCATGCATGAATGAAATTTTATAGCTGTATGAGAATAAGTTAATGTAAAGGAAAATATTGGAGTGAAATCTTACAGGCCTAGATCGCCCCCCAGAAATCACAGGTATTGGGAACTGTGAATTCTCATCATCTTCAGGACCTCTTCCATAGCTCATTTTCCCATGGAGCATGGCCTCTGCAGCATGGCCATGCTTGTTCTTTTCGTCATCAATGTTGAACTCATGCTCAATGTCATCCACATCCTCCTCCTCATCATCTCCCTCCACCCGGGGGCTCCCTTAATGAACAAACAGATCAAGATCTATCAGGTTCCCTACTTGTTTCAACCATGAGTTCAAGTTCAACCACATCAAAATAAATGGAAATTTTGAGTGCTGTCATTAGCACAACTACATCTAACTGTAGCAATAATAACAAATTAAGGTTTCAAATGTTTGAACGTTTTAGTATGAACTAAATCTACTTGAACTTATGCTTACTAAGAGAAAATGAAAATGTTCAGTTTAACTCACTATTTCATAAAAAAGGATGAAAAGGTGGTATACAAAAAGTGACATATCCATAATATCGGTTGAAGGCTTACCTTTGAGACGCTTATATCTGGTTTTGCACTGTGGACAAAGTTGGCCCCCTTCTCTTCTTTCATACTCATAGCAAGGTCTGCACACTGGAAAACCACACTCATTGCAAGCCACAAACAAGTCTCCATCGACCGTGAGTCCCACGCCATCACCACAAATCTCACATACTTGACCATCCAAGTTCTTCAATGGCTTGTGCTGCACCAAAACCCCATGACATAATAGTACTGTTAATCGAAGTGTTACATGAAAACAAACACACACATTCACAAAGAAAAAGGGTCTTTGACAGCACTTGTTCTAGCAGTTATCTTTCATTATTGCTTCTACCACTACATTACCTCTTCATGGCCATGAATGACAACGAGCTCATTGCGGTTATGTGAACCTGCTACCAGTCCAGCGCTGGCTTCCATGTCTTGGTGGTGACTTTGTGAATGGGATTGGATATAATACAACACAACACAAAGGGTGTGCTGTGAAGCTAAGGTTTGTGATCAAAGGTTTGTGTTTTATGAAGGAAAATTGGTGCTTTGTTCCTCACCAAATATGTCCACATAAGGGTGCTGTTGTTGGTTGCAGGGTCCCCATTGCCTTAAAGCTAAGCTTCGTCTATTTTTCAACCACCATGGCTTTGAAGCCTTCTCTAGCAGGCTACCTTGGTGCGTATCCTTTTCAAGCTTCCAAAACAAATTACAAGCCTCTAAATACCGTCTCTGTTATTTTCACCCTTTCATCAAATTTTCAGTTCATTTTTGCACAAAGGTTAATTTTTCGGTTGCTCATAAATCATAGTTCAAGCTTAATTACTAGTGGGTAAGATGTGATAATGCGCCAAATCACTCTCATATTTAAAGATAGACTGATGTGAAATTATGGTTAATTAGTATCCATCAAATTGAGTTTTCTTTCTCCTAAACAAGTTATTTAAGGAATTTAAGCAAAGTATTGATCAAACGAAAGTAATTTCAGGTGGGTCGAGGTGTAATGCATACACACACAAATATGAATAACAATCTTTATATATATATATATATATATATATATATATATATATATATATATATATATATATATATATATATATATATATATAAAGATTGTTATTTATACTTCTATGGTCAAACACTTTTTCTCAACATGGAACGAATGAAGTTCGTATTTATCTCATCTAAGGTATCCTATTTAATTTCTATTATTTATTTTATATTAATATGTGTATATTTTTATTATTTTAAATGCATAGATAAAGGATAAATGGCAAATTGGATACCGGGCACAGTTATTCCTCTAAAAGAATGAAAGAAGAAATCAGTCATTAAATGTGTAAACAATTTAAATAATTTAATATTTTTTGGGTTAAATATATTTTTGTTCCTTAACTTTAAGTAAATTTTGGAATTAGTCAATTTTAAAACTTTAGACCAATTTAGGCATTCATCTTTTGAAATACGTGGATTTAGTCCTTTTAATCAAATTTTGTTAGGTTTATTTGATGTTTCTTATGCATTTCAGAATTGTATTTGAGTTGTTTATATTGTTTGACACATTTTTACTTTAATGTTAAGTCAAATACTATTATAAAACGCGTTTAAAATATCAAATAAACTTAACAATATAGTTTCTAATATACTAATATATTGAATATACAAATATATTTTAATAACAAAAATAATTGAACAAAAGTTAGCAGTAGAATATAATTGTAAAACATATTCATGCATTGAGAAAATTATATAATATTTTGTATTTTTTAATGACTTATAAATTGGCATCATCTCAGACGTTTAAGATCAAATTGGTCGTTATGTATTCCTATATAAATTTTAGTATAATCGTTTTCAAGACAGGAATACTCGAAACTTACATGAGAAAATTGAAAATACATTTTGGTTTTACTTAAAAGACAAATCATCATTTAATAAGTTATGGAAAGAACAAGGTCTTCTTTTGGAGCTAATGAACTCTTTTATGACTAAGTTTTAGTTGTTACATTGAGTAATGCATGAAGATTCACTTACACAACACTTTATAATGCTGGAGTTAGAATAATAGTAATATAATATGGAAGAGAATTAAGCAACTACTTTTTTTAATAGTGGTGTATACTTATAGGCTTTACTAGCTAGAGTTTTTGGCGTCAATAGTTTTTGTTATTACCATTGAAGGTTGTTGGAGGAACCTTGGTGTTTAACATGTTAGTGATATAACTATTGGTCAAGTAAGTCATATTTTAATTATTTTTTTATATTATAGTAATTACATTTAACTTATAATTATTCATTATATTAGGTACATAGATAAATTAAGTGTTATTATCTTTCTACAAATTTGGGAACACATGAGTTCAAATTCAACAATATTTACAATTATAGATGAGTGACGCGCAAAAACATTGAATGGTTAGTTGTTTAACTTGTATTTCTTTTATTATGCTAATTACATGATTAATTTATTTATCATTCAATATAGGTCTCATTGATGATTACTTGTAATTATACATAAGGATTAGATAATAGTGTCGTCAGTTCATTTCAAAGAAAATCCAACCAAAAAATGAAAAACACTGTTGCAATTTATATGCCTGAGGTTTGGTAACTTTTAATACATACAATACGTACTTATTTTAATTATCTTGCATGAAAATAATTTTGTTATTTTTTCTCGTTTTAGTGTAATAGGCTGACAAAGTGACAAGAAATCTTCAAGTAAAATAAATTTGAGAATAAATTCTGTTTAAGAATGAGAGTATGATAGAGGACTATTCATAGATTTCATACAAGAAAAACTTGAAAATGAACCTTTACATTTCAAAGGACCTATGACAAGGATAAGGAGCAAGAGATTGAAAGATCAAATCTATTCAAGACTCCTGATGCTACAATCAATGGCAGATCTTGCTCGATATTTATGGGGGTGCCAAAATACACTTAAAATTTATATATTTAATTATGAATCTGTAAGATTATTGAACTCAATAATAATTGAATCAATACTAAAATTTTTAGTTATATTTTGTTTTTAATGTAAATAATCATATCGTCAGCAAAAAAAATCATTTTCTGTTTTATTTTACAATCTTATTTTGATAATTTTCATTGCAAAAAATTATCTTTTTGATATAGTTATAGAAACAAGAAAAGTTAAAATAAGACGAGACGGATTAAAAAATCAATCAAATAGATGTAATTGACTTCCTATTTTTGTCAAAGATTGATTTTTTCTATTTTCTTCCTCACGGTAGCTTCCATTTTATCACTTTTAAATAATTAATTTATTCTTTTATTTCTTCATCAATATACTTATGTTTTAAAAAAAATACTAAAAGATAATTTATCATAATCTAAGTAAAAATTGCGATACGTAATTAATAAAAGAAAAATATATGATAATCAAGTCACAATTAAAAACTAGTTATTAAAAAACACTTAGTGCATTGTTTTTTCTTCTATATTTATAAAAATGAATATACCAAATGCTCGTGAGATAAAAAATAATATTAATTATTAAACTAATATTTCACTATCAATTGATAAAAAAAGAATTACTTTTTTCTTCAATAATAGAAGAAAGCATACAAAAATGAGAGCACAAAATAATGAATTTGTGTTCAACTTTCTTTTTTTCTTCATAAACAAAAGAAAACAAAACAAATAAAAGTCTAAAGTGGATACAATATGTGAGAAACTCAAAAAACAGTGAGAGAGAAAATAAAAAATATCTTAATAAATTTATTTATTTTTTATTAAATTTAATTTTATGCTTTATTATTTATTATCATTAAATGTTATATTTTATAAAATAAATAAAAAGATACCTATTTTAATTCTTATCAATTCCCAATATATACTTTTATTATTTAAAAAATTCCAAAAAATCAAATTTCTTATACATAATTTAAAAAATTAAAAACAAAACAATTTTCATATAACATAAATAAAAAATTTTCAAAAAAAGTTGGGGGGGCCACGGCCCCCCCTGTCCCTTCATTGGTCCACCTCTGGCTACAGTCAACTAGAAATTCCAAGGATACAAAAATCATGGCTTGGAGCATAATTGAAGGATACTTTTTAGAAAAAATAGTTTATGTTTTTGGACTTTGAGTTTTCTTGAATAGATTGAAAGATCAAATATATTCAAGACTCTTGATGCTACAATCAATTAGAAATTCCAAGGATATGAAGATCATGGCTTGGAGCACAATTGAAGGATACTTTTTAGAAAAAAAAAATAGTTTATATTTTTGGACTTTGAGTTTTCTTGAATAGATTGAAAGATCAAATATATTCAAGACTCCTGATGCTACAATCAATTAGAAATTCCAAGGATACGAAGATCATGGCTTGGAGCACAATTGAATGATACTTTTTAGAAAAAATAGTTTATGTTTTTGGACTTTTAATTTTCTTTTAGAAATTAGTTATGTTTCTATGTTATTGGGTTTTGGGATTTGTTTTATAAATTAATTTATGTTTTGATGTTTTTGGGCTAGGTCTTCTTGTAAAGTTTCCAGGTTTTCTTAAATTAATGTGTCTATATATAAAGTTACCAATACCTCATGTAATGTAGACATTTTTGAGTCATATTATATGCATTTGCATTATTTGAGAAAGAATTCTCTTTAGTACTCTGATTCTTATCAACGATTAACATTTTTATGATGAATTTTCACTTGATTTATCAATCTGTTAGATTGTTTGTGACGTCTTCTATTCTTCTTTTATTTCGCGTTTTTCTCTAATTTATTTTTGTTATTTACCTGAAAGATCTAAATTTAGAAATGATCGTATCTTTTCGTCGATAGGATCTTATCACAAAATTGTTTAAATATACTTATTACATCATATAATCAATGAAAGTTATCATTTATATGGATCTTATTGATTTACGGAGAGAGGTAACTCGTTTCAATATTTGCTAGTGTATTTTACTTTTATAAGTACTGTATAATAACACGAGTCAAATGTCGTAGGGCTTCGAGGAAAAAAAATTTGAAATTCAAATTTTAAAAATAAAATAAAAGAATTCTCTTTTTTACGATGAATATTGCTTTGATTATGTTTTCCTCACCTAAAAATACTTTCCTTACTTTGACAATGATTATTTTCTATTATATATTGTGATAAAATTGAACTTGAAAAACTAATATACATATCTTTACTATTTAGACTCATAATATTGTAAAGAAAAAAGAAAAGAAAAGAAAAAGTAGGGGTCATTGTCTTTTGACCTCCGCCATTGAGTTGTCATTTTCTTATCACAAGAGACATTACCACATTCCTTAATATTTGCAATTAAACTTGAACATCACACTTAAGCTATACGTTAACTAAAATTAAAAGTAGGTATAACATTAAACACATCAAATCATAATTACCAACTATCACATTCTAATTATTTTCATTCAAATGTGGAGTGATTATTAAAATCGACTTTAAATCCTTCTCCAACTTACAGCTGTCTGATTTAGACAATGCCAAAAGCTTTTTAACAAATTCACAATTTTTATTAACTCTTAAGAAAACTGTTATTTTAGATTTAGTATATAGAATTAAATTTATCCTTTGTACTAATTCTTTTGTTGTTCCTTTGGAAAAGATTAAATCTCATTACAAATTTGATAGACTTTGGTTCAAAGTATTAAGAATTGTCCTAACCGATGCATACTTGACTCTATGTTAAAAGTTAATGTGAAATATTATAAATATTTTGCTAAATTTAAGACACATAGTGAACGATGTCAAAGTTATGTATTTAGCATTTGTTCTATTAATTATAGACGCCTATTACAATGGAAAGTTAATTAGAAACGAATATTATACGAAAACGTTATAACCACAATAGAAAAGAGTCCTCAACAAAAGGCTTTAACATTACAAGGTAAATTTGAGTGATAAAAACAAAAACAAAAACAATTACAACGTGTTGCTTTCAGAAGACTACGTTGTTTGCAAGCTAAAAAACATGTCAGTATTAGTCTTGGAAGTCAAGAACTTAAAAGCTAAGCTACCCTCATATCATTAGGTACGTAAGTTACAGCTTCTACATCTAGCAATTGAATATCTCTCAGACCACAAAAAATATAAATAAATATATATATATATATATATATATATATATATATATATATATATATATATATATATATATAAAAGGTTAAATATATTTATGATCTTTAAATTTAATTAAAAATTATAATAAGTATCTTTTTCGTAAATATGTAAATTTAGTCATTTTAACTAAATTTGATTAGATTTATTTGACGTTTCAAATTCGTTTCTCAATTAACATTGAAACAAAAATGTATCAAACGGATAAATAACTCAAATGTTATGGTGAAACGCAATTGAAATGTTAAATAAATTTAACAAAATTTGGTTGGTTAAAAGGATTAAATTCATGTATTTTTTAAATTAAAGACTAAATTAGATCAAAAATTTTAAAAACTAATTTCAATTTTTTAAAAATTAAGAGACAAAACATACGAAGAAGTTTTATTGACCAGAAAATGATGTTTTATTTTCCCAGGAAATGCGTATGTTGTTGGGACAGAACTACCTGCGATTTAAGACTCCTATCTACGAGTCAGCAGTTCTCACATGCAGCATTGAAAAGCATGAATATTAGTGTCAATTTCAAGCATTCAACAATAATAAAAATGTGATAAATATAAAGAACTTCCATAAATGATATGATTTTGGAACTATACCTACCGTCTACAATACTCACATCCCAACCAACCTTAATGAAAAGAATGTCAGCTACCCACAGCCTATTTCACGATTACAAACTTTCTTGGATAAAAGTGTTCAAGATAGGACATTCAATCTTCTCTTTTGGTAGTTTTTATCTTCTTGTTTGATAGTGGATTTCACAGTTCATATTATATTTAAATAAATTAATTTTATTTTGTAACTGTTTTATTTTGAATACAACATTTCATTCACCATCAAATGTAAAAAGTATTTAAATATCAAAACATCGTTAATAATTTAAAAATATCAATGTTGGTTGTTGTGACATCCCAATTTAATAGAATAATTCTAATAAATAAAACATATCACATAATTATAATATATATTAAAGCACATACATAAAATATATTATAATCAACAATAACATTTATCCATAATATATTGAAAAAGGAATACCAATATCATAAACATAATCTAAACATGAAACAATTTGTCCTAAAGATTGTTCACAGAACAATGAATTACAAATAAAGTTTCTTCTTCAAAAGAGGTTCACAATGAGCAAGATCCAAGATAACTAAACTACAAACTACACCGCATCATCTCTATCATCATGGTGGTCACCAGGGGGTCTTCAAATCTGTTCACACCAACATTGGTGATCATTGCAAAAAGAAAAACCAAACAAGAAAATGACACAAAGAGAAAGAGTAAGCTAGTGGAAAAACAAATTTTGATATACATGTGCGCAAATAGTTTATAAGCAAGCAAAATCAGTAAGCACACCAAACATATGATAGCAACCAATCAAAGACCCTATAACTCAATTATTTGGATACATGTAATGAGATCAGATTCACTGGTTATTTGCACTTGTGGTCGTCTTTACTTCTCTGCAGAGCCATCGCCAATGAGTTTCACCTTACCACGCACAAGGTTAGTCCATGATCATCTAAAGTCATTATCCTACCAGAGACTAGGACCTCCTGATACTCTCACCACTTGAACTAGTCTACTCTACATGAGTTTGATTGATTCATTAGAGTGTCAAGATGCAACCTTGCTTGAATCCTTATCTAATTACATATACTACAATAACACCACCATAAAGTCTCTCCAAGAGACTCATGGAATTAAGTCAAGCTCATACAATACACATGTTATCTCAAAACATAATCATCTCATGCCCAACATATGAAATCCAGTTCCAAATATCACACCATACATGCACGATATCATTTATCATACCTTTAAGTAGTAAAACAGCCAATCATAGCAGAGAGCAAGTAATAAAACACATCCTTGTACCAGTCTCGCTCAAGCTAGAAGCATTCACTTAACAATAGAGGTTCTCTCGCTTAAGTTAGGCATTCTCGCCTGAGTGAGAGCTCGAACAGTGGAACTATGAGTTTTCTGCAAGTTATTGCTTAAGCGGGACCTTCTCGCCTGAGCGAGATTTCTCTTTGTTCAAAATTGAAGCTCCTCGCCCGAGTGACAACTCGAGTAGAGACAAAGGTGAGTTTCTACTATTCTCGCTTAGGTGAGAGTTGTTCGTTTGGGTGAGAATAACAGGTTTCTCACCTGCTCACGCATGCAACATTAGACATCCAAAACCAAACAACATTTTAACCATTTCCTAGCAACCACAATAGCAAGCAGGCATTATAAGCATGATTTAGAACCCAAAAACAGATAGATACTTCAAAAACGTGGAGGGAGCGTTCGACTAATTCAAAGGGGGATTTCGCAACTACCCTAGCTGAGGTTCTGCTAAAGAAAGAGGAGAAGGATGGCGAACTACTTTGAAATAAGGAAACAGAATAGGGAGTAAGTGAGCGGCTTTTTTGTATTTCAGGGTCGATTTTAAGTCAAATTTGTAAAAATAGGTTCATTCAATTTTTTTTTTTGTAAAACAGGGTCAAGTCGTCAGTGTGGAGGACGACATTAAAGGTAAAGTCATCCTCCAGCCAACCGGTTTTCTTTTTTTTTAAAAAAAAAATGAAATCATACTTGGAGTGACCGGTTTCTATTAATGTGAAAAGTGAAGTCGTCCACGACTTCACTTTTCAATTTTTTTTTTTAATTTTTTTCATTAAAGTTGTACACATTCGTTTACATGGGGAACACCAGAATAATGTCCTTGCTTGGATACTAGCCTCCCAGTGCTGCAACCGTGCTCATACACTTCGGCAAGCCCAAAATCTCCAAGCTTTGCATTAAAATCGGCGTCAAGCATTATGTTGCAACTCTTCACATCCCTGAAGGTAAGTCATGAAGGTAAGTCACAGCAACTGCAACCCCGATAAGGATATTCTCCTTTGCCTCCGTGAAAAAACAATGGAAAGAATTGATGTTACTGTACAGGACTTTCTTCAGACTCGCAAAAACTTATTGTGATTAAAAAAGAAAAATTGAAAAGTGAAGTCGTTATATGCAAGGACGACTTCACTTTTTACATGAATACAAACCGGTCTACCGTAGTACGACTTCACTTTTTGAAGAAAAAAAAAAGGAAACCGGCTCGATGGAGGACGACTTCACCTTTAATGTCGTCCTCTATCATGACGACTCGACCCTATTTTACAAAAAAAAAAATTCAACTGACCTATTTTTACAAATTTAAATTCAAATCGACCCTAAAATAAAAAAAGCCGTAAGTGAGCAGTTGGGAGGGTTCCTGGGAAGCAAGTGGCTGGCTATGGACCCTTACTCACTAAAGTTGGGTCCATTAACTTAAAATAAAAGTGGACCTAGAGTTTTTCAATATTTTTAACTGATATAGTATTTCTTAGTTAATGTTAATCAAAACTATTTTCAATTTATTTCAACTATTATTATTAAAGCCAACATTGATTGAAGTTATTTTTATGACAATGTTTGTTGGAGTTTTTTTTTCTTTTTTTTCTAACTTTTCACTCAACTGTGGCTAAAAAATTTGCGTAGTTAACATTTGCCAAAAATATTCTAGTTAATTTACTTGAAAGTTTACTCCACAAACTAACCATCTACAACATTGGCAATCGATGATAAAAAAAAATCGTTGTATACATCAACAAATATATAGCCAAGATACATGTGAATCGAAATTTTTTAGTTTAGATATGACAATGGTTCCATCCCCTTATATTACATCATTTCATATCGTAGAATCCAATGTAAATTTAACATTTTTATTATACAATCTAAAATATAAATATAAATTTTAGATTTTACGATCCAAATATATTATAAAATACATATTTTAAAATATCTAATTTTAAATATTAATTTTATATTCTTAATTATATAATTCAAAATATAAAGATATAATATTTTTCATTCTAGATAATATAATCCATAAGATCTACATATCACATGATCAAACCTTAAATTGTAAAATGAAAAATAACTAACTCACAAGGATATAACGAGAATTTGAAACATTATGACCGTACAGGAAGAAAACATGGAGGTGGAAGAAGCAATGACCTTGAATTTATGAAGAAACCAAATAAACCTAAGAAAAACATACGCTTTTTCTTTCAGCACCCCCACATGCTCGATAAAATGACTATTTTATCATCTTGATAAAATGACTATTTTACCATCTTCTTTCTTGTGTCTAGTAATATTATTGTTTTCTAAACCAAATAAACCTAAGTAATAATTGATTTAATTTTTTAATATTAATTACTTATTAACATTATATATATAGATATTAATTATTAATAAAATTTAATTTAATTAATCTAATTAAAATAATTATATTGAAACTATTAGTACACCGACAACGAAATATATTCATATTATTTATTCAATATTTTCCTTTTAGTTAAAAATAGTGTTTTGGATAATATTATATAACATTATAAGTGATAAATAATAGAAGGAGGTGTAAAATCTGTTTATTATTTGGAAAATGATAAGTTAGACAAATAAAATTTTAACAAAGTTTGACTCTGTTCGCTTTCGTTCTTTCAGTGTTGGAGTTCGAAGACATTGTAGACAAGTTTTCGTTCTTTCCGCATTTTGTTATTTTCAAAACCATGTTATGTGCTTTTTGGGTTTAGGGTTTTTTTTAACCCCTATTTTTGCACCCTGTTTTTAACCCTCATGTCATTTTGTAGTTTTAGGGATTTATTTTGTGTTTGAGTTTTGTCCAAATTTTGTTTTTGTAATTTGGAGAAAGTAATCATTTTTACGTAGATGATTATGTTGAGGAAGAAGTGTACTCATTTTTCTATGATATTGTGATTGTGATTGATTTTTTTGGGTAATTATGGTGGGTTTTTTTTTTATTAAAGTGTGATATTGAAGTATAAGTTGCAGTGAATTTTATGTACCAATAACTATGGTCTTTGGATTAACTTGTGAACAAAATCTTGTCAACAACTTTTCTGTTGTTAATACAAATTAATGATTGATGAAGGTTGATATTTTTATTTTCTCACACTACAACTAGAAACTTTTCTGTTGTCCCTTTGTATCTCAAAATTCTAATTTGACTTGAATATGAACATAAATTATTTTCTCATAATGTTTGATGTTTTAGGTATTTTTGAGATTGATGGGTAAAATTATGCTACATTTATAGTGCTACTGCTCAGAATGTTCAAAAGATGACCATTTGTTGCTTGCTAGCTGGTATAGGAATTGGTGTAGCATTGCAATTGTAGCACTTTACATATTTGAGATGATACCCTTATAAACGAGTTTATCCTGTGATCATATGCACATATTTTCTTTATGTAATTTTCTTTTCAGGTAGGAAAAGAAGAGATAGTTAAAGATCTCATTGTTCATTAAAATGAAAAATTGTAACTCTGGGCAAGATCAACTTGTACCTTTTTTTTCTACCTTGCCACACATTCTATATTGTGATTCATATGTGGGGGTTATGAGGTAACTACATTCATATATTCAAGATTCTTAATTTTATAAACAAAGAAAAAAAGGAAAAAGGGAAAGACATTTTAGTGCGTGGCCAAACATTTGATGGCTTATCTGTCTTAATGTATCCATCTGTATTTGCTCAAACACTTATTTGATAAAATTTGGTAATTAGTATTATAAAAACCACTAAAATTTTATGACATTTTTAGCTTTGTTTATTGTTTAGTTATTTTTACACCAATATTTAGCTTAATGTGAAAGTGGTTGGTTTCTGGAATTCAGGTCCTTGAGAGGATTATAATGGGAATAGAGAATTTTGGTTTCTATTGTAAAGGTTCGATTGAGTGTTCATACATTTGTCTTATGTGTGTATTTATTCTCGACAAGTGTCAAGTAAACGTTATATTGAAGTTTATGTTGGTGTTAACTAATAAACCACGATGAGTTTAAGCAACATTGACTATGAAGTTAGTAACGTGCATGATCTAAGATATGATTGTGGGAGGATGTTTGTAGATATGGTGGCAAAAGCATCCATGTATACACATGTGTAAGTACATTTGCACTTATGTTTGATGTGGGGGATATTTCATGTCCTAATAACTTGACCTATTGACACTACAGGAACAACTACAACAAATAAGGGAGCAATGCATTTTTGACTAGATTATGAATGAAGATAACAACTACAGAGATTTTGTACTCAAGAATTTCACTTTCAAGAGTCCAACCAATGATGTATGTAGTCCGAAGTGTCTCTCCAATTGTTGTTATATTTACTTTTGTAATGTAATTGTAGTAGAGGATGAAATTTGATATACGTTTTGCATTTGGATATTATTGTATATGAATCTTCTGGCAAAATATTTAGTTATGCAAAGTACTTCAATTGGATACAATCTTGTATATATTCATGTGTTAGTAAATTGACATTTGTGTTGTTGTCATTGGTAGAAGCTTTTTATACCTTATGCAGATATTGGACTTGTGCTTTGCCACTTAGTGAAAACATTTCATCCAGGTCAAATACAGTTTCAAATATATTGCACCTTAATATGGGTAACCTGGTTTGGCATATGTGCAAACATTGTTATAGCATTTGTCACTTAATTACATTGTGTTTAGTACATAGTTATTGCACATATTAGTGAATTTTTTTTCTTTTATTTTTTTAAGTGAACCAAAAACCCACGACCTACAACCTCTAACGAAATTCACATGGACTTCTCACCCACCCAAAATACAGAGTCAGATGTGTTGTAATGGATAATTTGTTTTACATGTTGTGCAAACACTCTTACAATGGTTGCCACTTAATTACACAGGGTTTGGTACATATTTATTTCATATATTTGTCAGTCTTTTTTGTCATTTTTTTTTTCAAGTGAACCTACAACCCACAACCTCTAATGAAATCTAGATAGAGTTTTCACCCACCCCAAATACAGAGTCATAGATAATTTGTTTTACCTATTGTGCAAAAACTCTTACAGCGTTTGCCACATAATTACCTTGTGTTTGGTAGATAGATATTGCATATATTTGTGGGTCTTTTTTATTCTTAAATTTTATTTGAAGAGAAAGAAGACCCCACAACCCACAACCTCTGACGAAATCCACATGGAGTTCTCATTCACCTCAAATAAATATAGAGTCAAATGTGTTGTAATGGATAATTTGTTTTACATGGTGTGCAAACACTCTTATGGTGTGTTTGGATGAGGTAATTTAAGAGGGTGATTCATTTATTTGGAGAATTTGAAATTCTTTGTTGTGAAATGCTTTGTTTGGATAGAGAAATTAAAAAGCATTTAAAATGCATACATTTTTTTGAAGTATTTCAATTAGCTAAATTAGAAGGAATTCAAAAAAGGTGGAATTTGAAATTCTTCTTACTTAACCTCACAATCTGGATTTAACCCCAAACGGACCTAGCAAACTTGACAACCATGACAGTCTAGGTTGGCAAGACACTCTAGACGGATTAGACCGACATGACAACACAAACAGGTCAAGCAGGCTCGACGACCCACACGGGTTTAGCGAGTCAGATGACCTAGAGGTGTCGGGTGGGCCTGACGACCCAAACGTGTCGGGCAGGCCCAACGACCCAACTGACCCGTTGACCCGACAAGCCTGACCGACCCGATGACCTAGGCTGGTCTGACCGACCCGACAACTTAGACGAGCTAGACCAGTCCGACGACCCGGGCAATACCGATTGGCCCGGTGACCTTGCTAGATCAGATCGGCCCAACGACACATACTTGTCGGGTGTGCCTAATGACACAAACATGCCCGACAACCCAAATGGGTCAACAGGCATGACAACCCAGATGGGTCGGACGGGCCTGATGATTTAGTGGGTCCAAGTCAGGTCAACGACCCAGACGGATTGGGTCGGGCTGGGTTGACGAACTTGAGGGTCATGACCTGTTTGTATGGGCCGTTAGGCTGATCATGTTTGTCTGGATCATCGAACCGATCCAACCTAGCCCATCTAAGTTTTACGACCTGGTTGAGTCGTCAGGTCGATCCGACCCATCTAGGTTGTCGAGCCTGTTTCCAAATTTATCATGAACTCAAAACATAATTAAGTCTAAAATAAATATTTTTAAAATGAAATTTTATCTCACAAGAAATTCAATTATTTTATCCAAACAAAAAATTGAAATGTAAGGTATTTTAATTTCTTTATCCAAACAAGTTATTTAGAAAATGAAGAGAAATTAATTGCAAGCAATTCAAATATTGCATTTCATTTTCTCAGAATTATTGAAATGCTTGATCTAAACTCAAGGTTAGAGTATTTTCCAATTAACTACATAGTGTTTGGTACATAGTTATTTCATATATTTGTCAATCTTTTTTCACCTTTATTTTTTCTTTAAAGTGAACCTACAACCCACAACCTCTGACGAAATCCAAATGGAGTCTTCACCCACCCCAAATACAGAGTCATGGATAATTTGTTTTACTTGCTGTACAAAAACGCTTAGAGGGTTTGCCACTTAATTACCTTACGTTTGATAGATAGGTATTGCATATATTTGTGAGTCTTTTTTGTTCTTAAATTTTATTTGAAGTGAACCAAGACCCCAACACCCACAACCTTTGACGAAATCGACATGGACTTCTGACCCACCCTAAATACATAGTCAGATGTGCTATAATGGATAATTTGTTTTACATGGTGTGCAAACTCTCTTATAGTATTTGCCACTGAATTACATAGTGTTTGGTACATAGTTATTTTATATATTTGTTAGTCTTTTTTGTCCTTTATTTTTTTTGAATGAACCTACAACCCACAACCCACAACCTCTGACGAAATCCAGATGGAGTCTTCACCCACCCCAAATACAGAGTCATGGATAATTTGTTTTACTTGCTATACAAAAATGCTTACAGGGTTTGCCATTTAATTATCTTACATTTGATAGATAGGTATTGCATATATTTGTGAGTCTTTTTTGTTCTTAAATTTTATTTGAAGTGAACTAAGACCCTAGAACCCACAACTTCTGATGAAATCCACATGAAGTTCTTACCCACTCTAAATACAAAGTCATGTCTGCTAAATGGATACTTTGTTTTACATGTTGTGCAAAAACTCTTAAAGCGTTTGCCACTTAATTACCTTGAGTTTGGTACATAGTTATTGCATAAATTTGTGAGTCTTTTGTCCTTCATTTTTTTTTTCAAGTGAACCAAAACCCACAACCCACAACCTCTAACAAAAACTACATTGAGTTCTCACCCATCCCAAATATAGAGACATAGATAATTTATTTTACCTACTATGCAAAAACCCTTAATTACCTTATATTTGGTACATACTATTGAAACAAAGTGTCTAAAACAATTCACTACATTATATCATACCACTACAACGTAGTGTCTAAAATAAAATATGGACAATATCAATAATTATAGGACAATCTATACCAATTAACATTCATCCTACATTAAGTTATTTTTGAAATATATATTGAATTCCATTGACAAACACAACCAACATCAAAAAAGGGTGCTTGACGATATCATATCCAGCCTATAAAAGTGGCCCAAAAAATTGTCAACATTTCCTCACCTATAAAAAACCAACGTAATGGAATTTGTTAGATGTTTTTGTAACTACAACTTCGACAATTTCAAAAGGCAAAACCTACTTATCAAGGAAACCCCAATACTTAACTTATCCCAATTGTTTGAGGTATGTCTAAATTTGATTGTACAGATGTCAACAGTGATACAAAACCACTACATTGAAGAGTAGAAACCTGCAAATGCCACCATAATTACTTAATACTTGCTCATATAAGACTATTTCCTCATTTCTTCAATTCTAAAATTGTCAATGAATCACAAACACAACATCCCCATATTGTGCACTAGAAAATATGTTGAAAAAAATTGTAGACAAAATGTATTCAATATTTGACTAACAAACACTTATTGATTAAGCAACAAACGCCAGTACATGATTTTGAACAAAAGGTATCCCAAATGAAGGTGTCCAATTGATTTGATACTGCATTTCACCAGGGACACATGTCCACCTTGCTTTTTCAAAGTCATATACCCTATTAATAATAACATCATCCAATGATACTAAGGTCAACGCTAACCACACAAAGGATTCCAAAGAAAAAGGGGATTAAAAAAAACCCTAAACACAACTCTAAATAAATCACTCTAAATAAAAATGGATGAAAGGACAAAAATTTAGCTTGAAGGTTAAAACAATCCACCGCTCCGACAACGAAACCTAACCAATAAACGAAAGTGCACCGTTGTCCACGTGACGCAAATGCCAACTTTGTACCAAAGAGAACAAAATCGAAAAAAATAACGAGAAGTGAACCAAGAACCAACTTTGTACAAAGAATAAATAGTTTTAAAAAAGTTTAATAGTCAGATAGTACCCACTTTCATTTAGATGTGTCAATTTGATATCCACTTTTAAAAGTGTGTCAATTGAGTCCCAATTTTTGAAAAGATGTCTCAATTAGGTCCTTCTCAGCAAAAAAATTATTAACATCTTTAACGGTATTGATATTTAAAATGACTTAGAAAATTAAGTATTTATATTTATATTAGAATTTAGTGGTAAAAGTCATGAATTAAGTTAACGACTTTAGTAATTTTTTGTTTGACAGAGATCTGATTCAGATACTTATTCAAAAGTTTGGACTAAATTGACACATTTTTAAAAACGCATACCAAACTAACACATTTGAACGAAAGTGGATAACATCCAACCACTTAAACCTTTAAAAAATAAAAGAAAGAGATAAACCTTAAGTATGGAACCAATGAAGAGACAAAATTTTATGCTGAACAAGTAATGAAGGAGAACCATGGAGACAATGAAGAAAGCTTGGGGACGCGCCAAGGAGTGAACCGCGAAAGCAAGAAAATGAATCTAAGGAGCGACACTTTCACGAGAGTTTCCTATACTTTTGAGGCCAACGTGAAAATTTCTATTAAAATAAATTAATGACACATGACTCTCATCTCATGTCAAACTTTTGTTTGTAAAAAATCGTTACCCATATTATTTTTCTCTGTATCTTCTTCGTTTTCCAAAGCCGATTTATTATTTTTCTTTGTATGTTCGTAATTGTTCATCAACACCAAACTGTTACCGAAATCACATCCACGCTTTCTTTTCGTAAGCTCTTTCTGCCTCTCAGCAATTTTTATGCTCCATCTTTCTAAAATGTTTTTTTTTTTAATTTATATGATTAAATATGTATTAATTGAATATATATTCTGCAATTGAAGCTTTCGAGGTTCAATTCATCTATGGTGGAAGTGGCGCACCTTCAAGAATTCATCAAGTTGAAGCCTTTTCAGTTCTGATTCGTCTGGTTCTCTTGATTGCTCGGTGCTGATTTAGTATTTTAGGGTTTCAAAATTTGAAGCCCCACCATTGAAGCATTGTATTATGTCTAGGTTCTCGCTTGCAATGATGTGCTTCTGGGTGGCTTTGCAATTTCTTATTATCCCTTTTATTGTTGTTTTTGTGGTCAAAGTTCAACAATTATCACAGAGTTGCTATAGTGTTCTTTCTTCTTTTTAAGATTTTTTTTCCTCTACCAGTTCTATCATCTTGTTTTTATTTAATTTTGTTGGGAAAAAAATTGAAAAATATCATCAATAACTGATAACTCTCACAGCTGCTCTCCTTATCGTTGAAACAAAATATATTATTATAATATAAGAAAAAAGAAAAAAAAAAACTATCCATTGTTTGTTCATGGGAATCCTTGATCAAGGAAGTCCGACACGACGTTGGAGCCGCGCTTCCCCGGTTCGGAGGTGTACTGGACATGAACATCGGTTGGAAGCGTGTACGATACAGTGTAGGAAGCTGTTATTTGGGCCGGACACAGTCTTCTTTTTGGACGTGCGGAAAAGACACGTTTGCATTGCTACGAAAAGGTGGAAGGCAGACACTTGCCGTAACAGAGTTGCCACAGTTGCAGAGTTACTGCTGCAGGCAAAATAGAGATTCCACATAGAAGAGAAGATAAAAAAGGGAAAGTTAAGTGAAAGAAAAAAAATCTAAAAACAAAAACCTAATCGTATTCTTATTAATTTAATAATTTAGTTATTTTATAATAAATTTGTTTTAATTTCACGGATCCCAAAATAATTTTTTCCGTTATTACATCCTCACTTTATCTGTATTTTCTTCCTTCTTAATATAATATATTTTATTTAAAAAAATTTAATTTGTTTCATTAGTATATAATATATTATATTATAATTAATTTTAATCCATGACATCTTTTATTTTTATATTTAAATAATTTAATTTGTTTCATTAGTATATAATATATTATATTATAATTAATTTTAATCCATGACATCTTTTATTTTTATATTTAAATAATTTAATTTCTACTACATTAATATGATTATATAATTAATATATTTTAATATATATATATATATATATAAATATATCGTATTTCAAATAAATATAAATAAATTATTTTATATAAAAAATAAAAATAAAGATAAATACATGAATAATCTTAACTAAAAATCTTAACAAATTATATAGAATTAAAACTAAAAATTTTAAAAAAATAATCTTCACATCTATTTGAATATCTTTATATCTCATCTTTTAAAAATAAAAATCATATACATGTCTTATAAATACATAAAGAGACTTACAAAATATACAAAGAAAAAAAAAATTGGGGTTAGAGCAAAAGAAAAAAACGTTGAGATTTAGTGAGCGAAACACATAGTCATTGTAAAAAAGTTTTTGGAGGAAGAAGGAAGAAGCTCGGATAGAAGAATAAAAAGAGATATAATTTGAGCAGAAGAAAGAAGTAAATACTGAGAACAAGAAGTGTGTAGAAAAAGGTAAGTACTCTTTACGTCTATTCTCCTTCTATTCCTTCTACTTATTAAATACATCCGTTAAATAATTTAACTTTTTAATACTTAATGTCATATTCTATGCATCCATCATATTTGTTATAACTTATACATGTTTTCATATTTGCGGTAATGGTTATATAAGTGTGTTGTATCATGTGAGGGTGCTACATTCCTTGTTCTTTTAACAATATAAAATAATTTAATAATTTAACATTACTTTAAAAATATATTCTATTATAAATAATTATATTTTATATTTATTATTAGATTATACATGATACTTTATTAGTCTTTAATTTCAGATTTCAATACATACATATACCTTACATAATTTTAATTTATTTTATAATTTAAATTATAAACATAAAATTATAAGTTTTATATTTTGAATTTAATTTTATAAATATATTATGTATAAAAATTATTTAAATTATATACTTTTGTTTTATTTTTAAATTATAAATATTAAGTAAATTATGTATTTTCAAATTATTTTATTATAGGAAATTAAGATGAGTAGATTTAATCAAGCTATTGAACAGAAGATGAAACAAAACCTCTTTGGAGATATTTTGCAAAGATAAGAAAAACTCTTGGTGGTGGAAACTATATGGTCAACTGTAGTTTGTGTGATTTTGAATTTAATGGATTTTACCCTTGAGTGAGAGCCCATCTCTTAAAAATTAAGGGAGAAGGGGTTAGAATTTGTCCAAAGGTGAATCCGTCAAAGCTTGTTGAGCTTAAAAGATTGGATAATGAAGCAACTTTGAAAATAGAAAATTCAAAGAAGAAAAAGGTCTCTCTACCACTTGTATATGAGGAAAGAGAGTAGGCAAACAGTGGTGGTGTTCACCAAAAACTCAAAGGTCTCTCTAGAAGCTTCTTTCAACATTCAAGCTAGAGATGTTATTGATTGTGAAATTGAAAGGATGTTTTATTCTGCATGATTAGCATTTCATTTCGCAAGAAGTCCTTATTATAGGAGTGCATTTTCTTAAGTTGCCAATACTTCTAACCTTAGTAGATATGTACCACCATCATATAATAAATCGAGAGGTCTACTACTTGAAAAAAAAGAGCTCATGTAGAAAATCTTCTACAATCTATAAAAAATTCATGAAAGCAAAAATGTGTGACAATTGTTAGCGATGGGTGGAGTGACCCTCAAAAACATTGGTCCACTCTCATTGATAGCCATAAAATTAATAAGAGGTCTTCTTTGAGGGTCGCTCCACCCATCGCTAACAATTGTCACACCCTTTTTCTTCCATGAATTTTTTTATAGGTTTCGGAAGATTTTCTACATGAGCTCTTTCTTTTTCAAGTAATGGACCTTTCAATTTATTATATGATGGTGGTACATATCCACTAAGGTTAGAAGTATTGGCAGCGTAAGAAAAGACACTCCTATAATAAGGACTTCTTACAAGATGAAATGCTAATCCTCTAATCCTGAAGAATAAAACATCTTTGCAATTTCACAATCAAGAGCATCTCTAGCTTTAATGTTGAAAGAAGCTTTTACAAGACCTTTGAGTTTTTGGTGAACACCACCATTGCTTTTGTATGCTTTCTTTCCTCAGATACAGGTGATAGAGAGACCTTTTTCTTCTTTGAATTTTCTATTTTCAAAGTTGCTTTATTATCCAATCTTTTAAGCTCAGCAAGTTTTGACGGATTCACCTTTGGACAAATTCCAACCCCTTCTCCCTTAATTTTTAAGAGATGAGCTTTCACTCGAGTGTAAGATCCATTAAATTCAAATCACACAAACTACAGTTGACCATATAGTCTTCACCACCAGGAATTTTTCTTATCTTTGCAAAATATCTCCAAAGAGGTTTTGTTTCTTCTTGTTCAATAGCTTGATTAGGTCCACTCATCTTAATTTCCTATAATAAAATAATTTGAAAATACAAAATTTACTTAATATTTATAATTTAAAAATAAAACAAAAGTATATAATTTAAATAATTTTTATACATAATTTATTTATAAAATTAAATTCAAAATATAAAACTAATAATATTATGTTTATAATTTAAATTATAAAATAAATTAAAATTATGTAATGCATATGTATGTATTGAAATCTGAAATTAAAGACTAATAAAGTTCATGTATAATCTAATAATAAATATAAAATATAATTATTTATAATAGAATATATTTTTAAAGTAATGTTAAATTATTAAATTATTTTATATTGTAAAAAGAACTAAGAACGTAATACTCTCACATGATATAACACACTTATATAACTCATTACCCGCAAATATAAAAACATGTATAAGTTATAGCAAATATGATGGATGCATAGAATATGACATTAAGTGTTAAAAAGTTAAATTATTAGCATTTAACGGATACATTTAATAAGTAGAAGAAAAAGAGGGTGTGGATAGCATTTAATAGATAGAAGGAAAAGAATTTAATAAATAGAAGGAGAAGAGACAGAAAGAGTACTTACCTTTTTCTACATACTTCTTGTTTTCAGTATTTTTTTTCTCAAAATATATCTCTTCTTATTTTTCTATCTGAGCTACTTCCTTCTCCTCCCAAGAGCTTTCTTGCAATGCCTATGTGTTTCGTTCACTAAATCTCAATATTTCTTTCTTTATCCTCTAACTGATTCTTTTTTTTCTATATTTTTTATATCTCTTTATATATTTATAAAACATGAATACGATTTTTATTATTAAAAAATAAGATATAAAGATATTCAAATAGATATATTTAAAGATTATTTTGTTAAAATTTTTAGTTTTAATTCTATATAATTTGTTAAGATTTTTAGTTAAGATTATTTATGTATTTATTTTTATTTTTTGTATAAAATAATTTATTTATATTTATTTGAAATACGGGATATATATATATATATATATATATATATATATTTTTTATATTATTATATAAATTAATTTAATAGAAATTAAATTATTTAAATATAAAAAATAAAAGATGTCATAGATTAAAATTAATTATAATATAATATATTGTATACTAATAAAATAATTAAAATTTCTTTAAATAAAATATATTATATTAAGAAAGAAAAAATACAATTAAAGTGAAAATGTGATAATCGAAAAGAATTATTTTGGAATTCGTGAAATTAAAATAAATATATTGTATAAAATAATAAATTATTAAATTAATAAGAATATGATTAAGTTTTGTTTTCAGAATTTTTTTTTCTTTCACATAACTTTCTTTTTTTCTATTTTCTCTGCTCTGTGAATCTCTATTTTGCCTGCAATGGTAGCACTGCAACGGTGGCAACTTGCAACGGTAACTCTGCAACGGTAAGTGTCTGCGTTCCACTTTTTGTAGCATCGCAAACGTGTCTTTTTCGCGCGTCCATAGAGGAGGCCGTGTCCGGCCTAAATAACAGCGTCCGACACCGCGTCGTACGCGCTTTCGGCAGGTGTCCGTGTCCGGTGCGCCTCCGAAACGGGGAAGCGCGGCTCCAACGCCGTGTCGGAGCTTCCTATCAGTCGAGGAAAGGGGTTCAATGAACAACTGGTTCAAGAAGCAAATGCGAAGATTTTCACCTCTGGCTCTTATCGGTTGGGGGTATGGAGCTGTTCTTATCTTCCTGTTTTCACCTTTTACTTTTAATTTCAAAAATGGTACCCTGTTTTCACTTTGTTTCCTGTTTCTAAAAGTATGCATTGGAAATAGTGTAAATTAGTCTCCGTTTTTCTGTTTTCAGCATTGGAAAACAAATTTCTGATACCAAATACCCCCTTAGTTCCTTTGAAAATTAAACTTCTACAGATGTGAGTACATCTCCTTTCCCCCATATGTGATTTCTTCAGGCTTCATGAATCTTAAGTGTAAATTGTATCTTACCTCTAGTTTACCATTTAATAACAATTGATTTTTTGTGCAGGACTTAGATATATCACAGGAATCAATATTACAAAATGTTGACGAACAAACTGTTCGTAGTCTTAATGGTTGTAGAGTAACTGATCAGGTCCTGCGGTTGGTTCCAAATATTCAGGTGGAAAAAATAATATTTATGCTCGCGTAGATTTATGTTTGGCGGGTTTTCTGTGGCATATTATCATATTGCTTGTGAAATGCAGACCTTTCGGACAACATTGAGATGCATGAGGTTTTGGGCAAAGCGTCGTGGTGTTTATTCAAATGTATGAAATTACTGCACAGGATGGCTTGTTTGCTATTATGAGTTTGTTCACTATTTCTTGACGTGCTCTTCTGATTTTCCTAATTCGTTCTCTGGCTATTTCTTGGGCAGGTTGCTAGTTTTCTTGGTGGTATAAATCTGGCATTGTTTGTTGCTCGAATATGCCAGTTATATCCTAATTGCACTACCTAATATGTTAGTGTCTCGATTCTTTAGGGTATGTACTCAATGGCGATGGCCAAATCCAGTCATGCTTTGTGCTATTGAAGAAGGATCTCTTGGACTGTCAGTTTGGGATCCTAGAAGAAATCCCAAGGATAGATATCATCTAATGCCTATAATTACCCCTGCTTATCCTTGTATGAATTCTACGTACAATGTGACATCAAGTACATTGCGTGTTATGTCAGATGAGTTTGGGAGGGGAGGTGAAATGTGTGAGGTATGATTTCATGATTTTGAGAATGTTACTTAAAAAATTCTGGAAAAAACTCAATCGAGCAGTCTTGTTCATTGTATTCAAAATTGTGTTATGGCAAATTTTGTTCAAAATTGTGTTATGGCAAATTTTGTTCAAAATTGTTTCTCTTGTTTTTTCCCATTAACTGTGGGGAAACTTCATCATTGTCCCAAGATGGTTATATGGGACAGTTATACTGTCTTCAAGTTAGATTTCCCATGTTCAGATGATTTGGCAATGAGACAATTATATTGAAGCTATGCTAGATATCTAAGGTTAAATTAACTTGTTTTGTAAGTTTGCCTATACTTTTTAAATTATAGGAAATGGATGGGTTTATATTTCTATCAAAATAAAATACACCAGTATTAAAGTTATAGTGAAAGGAGTGGTTGTTGATCCATGTTAGATGAGATAAGGCTTGGAAGTTGGTTGGTTGGTTGGTTGAAGTTTTCATAAATGGAATGAGTGTCAATATTGCGGAAACAACAGTACCTTGTGGGAATTGATATGTGATGACTTTGGATTTTGTAATATATTGTATATCTTTTTTGTTGCAATGATAATTGGATCGCATCAGTTTTATGTTTCTGGTATTTGTAGGCTATGGAGGCTGGCAAGGCCGATTGGGATACCCTTTTTGAGCCATGTCCCTTTTTTGAATCTTACAAGAATTATCTACAGATAGATATAACAGGAGAGAATTCAGATGACCTTAGACAATGGAAAGGCTGGGTTGAATCTTGTCTCCGCCAATTAACATTGAACGTATGGCACTGTATAATTTATTAATTTTTGGTTAAGTTTCATTTTCTTCTACTCAAGGAGTTGCATAAAACTGTGTATTGTCTGTTTCCAATTCATGTATAACTAATTTGGCTGTTTAAATTTCTAGATTGAGAAGCACACTGATGGTATGCTTCAATGTCATCCACATCCTGGTGAATTCTCAGACAAGTCTAGACCTTTTCATCACAGTTACTTCATGGGTCTGCGGCGCAAGCAAGGAGTTGCAGTGAATGAAGGTGAACAGTTTGATATAAGGCTAACTGTTGAAGAATTCAAGCATTCTGTCAATGCTTACACACTATGGAAAACTGAAATGGATATCCGTGTGTCTCATGTGAAACGCCGGAACATACCTACGTACATATTCCCGGGTGGTGTCCGACCTTCCTGCCCGGCAAAAATAACTGCCGAGGATAAACAAAGCTCTTAACTAAAGGCTTTGGACCAAGGTCAAGTTGAAAAGCCTCAGGGTAAAGGAGTGGCAGTTGTAGCAGATGATCTGAAGAGGAGAAGGAAATCAGAGGATGCCATGGATAATAATTCAAAGAATTCCAAGTCCCCTGTATCTTTACCTGCCCCAGCAGGGAAGCTCATGAAGATGCGACTCGTATTAAATTGGATGAATCAGAAGTCAAAGGTATTGATGAACAAAAGAGCAAGAAACTTTGTCTTAGATCTCCTGGGGAGATTCCTTCAGGGGATACTGGAATCAATGGATTTGTAAATTGTGACAACCAACCAACTAGCCAATCCTATAGTTGCTGCTACTGATACATGTAGTTCTAAAGAAGTAGAAAATCCAGCCATTGAAAAGATTATGTCCGGGCCTTATGATGCACATCAATCCTTTCCAGAAGAACCTGAAGAGCTTGAGGATGACACTCAGTATAGAAATCAAGTCAAAGATACTGGTGCGAACATAAAAAACAACATAACTGAATCTCTAGTCCCAAAGCCTGCAATGGCAGAAGAGCCAGTTGTTTATATGGAAACTAGTTCAACTCGTTTATGCTCCTGTGAGGGCTTGGAGGAGCTTGAGGTTAGCCCTCCTTTTATTCCTCAAAATTCAGAAAAATTGGTTAGATTCTTCAATAAAATATGCAGCAATTGTAAATTGTAGATATCAGATTTCCTAGCTTGCTATTATTTCCTGTGTTGAAGTTGCTCAAAAGTCAGTCCAATCTGCATAGGAACATCACTTTGTTGGACTTGTTTTCATATTCCGCTTTATGTAGAACATATGCATGCATAATGTCAATCTAGAGAGAATCTGCTTGCAGTTTTTTCAATGTTATGTAGTACGAGTAACAACAGACAGCATGATATGTCAGTACACAAATGTTTGACGAGGTTGTCTGGAGTCCAAATACACAATTGATATATCGCGTGAATCTGATTGGTTCATTTCTGAATTTAGATGATAGTGTCAATTTGTCCTTTTCTCCCACATATATCCCAAAAATATGCAGTTGATACTTATTTTATATCTTGATTAATTCTGTTCAGTACAGTAGCATAGCATGTCTACGAAAATAGTTAAGTTATTTAACCATGCAATAGCATGCGGTTCTGACCATTCTTTTTTCTCTCTTCCTTTTGGCAAAAGCCTGCTGAGCTAACAGCACCATTGTTAACCGTGCCTCCTGCACCTGCACCGAAGAAGCCTCTAATCAGGTATGCAATATCCGCTATTAATATTGTACTTGTTCTTGTTTCCAAACTCCTACTTGTACTTAAGACTTGTTTTGGTTGAGTGTTTAATTTGTTCTGCTTGACTCATTATTTTCAGGTTGAACTTCACCTCCTTAGGAAAAGCTGCTGACAAGAGTTCTTAGACACTTCAACTTAATCTGCAGTTATCTGATTTATGTAAAATTGACATTTCTGGTTCCTCGTTTATTTACGTAATTCTTATGTTGCAGTAAGTAAACCTGAGCTAGAAAAGCCATCAATTTTCTTTGATATGTACACGAGAGTATGTTGCACCGGGAAAATAAATGCAGATTTTGATGAGTCTATATTATTATCTTCAATGTTTCTTGGATGAGGAAACCTTAGTGTCAGATCCACTTGAAATACTTCTACAGTACAGCATATAACTGTATTAATCTTCATTTGGCAAATCAGTTAGGTTTACATTATTCTGCAAGAAATAATGTTAACATAGAAGATCTTGCACATTAACTACTACATTATTAACAATTTGACTATAATTTTATGAATTTTGTTATTTTTTATAGCTTAAGTACACTTTTTTTTTTATGTGTAGTTTACTTTATCCTTAGTTTCAGATCTTACCACGGTTATCGAATTGGAATTTGAAGTGTGAATCGTTTTCCATTTATTTTGAATTATGAATTGAGTAAGATTTATAATAAATAAAATATGATAGTTTTAAGTAAAAATAAGTGACATAAAAATAATTGGAAAGTTCTTCATTATTTTTCAAATTATAAGAAAAGTTCTTAATTATTGTTCAAATTGTTAGGAAAATTATTCATTACTTTTAAACCCATTTTAAACTTATATTTTACATTTAGCAAACATGAAGCATAAATTTAATAATTTCTTTTCAATAATGTAATTATGGTTAATTTAAAAATAATGAAAGAAATATATAATGTAAATTTTAATTTTAATAAAAAAATTAGTATAACATTTCCATAAAGATTAATGAAAATTAAGACTGAATTAAATATAAATAACGAAAATTTGAACTAAATTGAATAAAATTAATGAAAATTAAGATTGAATTGAATATAAATTACGAGACACTGCACGTGACAATAATACTCATTTGACACGTGACAATAATACAGATTTGACATGGATGCTGACTTGACATGTAGACACTTTTTGAACATTTCCAAAAAAATAAGACCAAATGAACAAAATTTACGAGATTTAGGACCAATTATATATTTAAGTCTCATTTTTTAAAATAAAAGTTAATCTTTATACTTAATTTTATTATATGTCTAAGTAAAAAATTATAATAAAGATAAAAAGTATACATATTTTTTAACAATAAATATTAAGAAGTAAATTATAATTATATAAATATTATATAACAATTAAATTAAATTAAGATCAAATAATTATTAAAAAAAGTAAAAATTATAAATAAATTAAGAAACTAATAACAAAAAAACAAATTTTTAAAGCACTAAATAAATTATTTTTTTTATAATTTAAAATAAAAAACACATATAAAAACAACGATTGGTATGAAGGTAAACATATATATAATAACACATCTCATCCACGTATACAAAGTGAAGCACGTGATGGTCATTTAATTGAAAATTCAAAAGCTCGTGATTGTGGTTCACGAAATCTCTTTCTCGCGACTAATTCAATTTGAAAACATTCCCTTTTTTCATCCCACTTAAAACATAATTTACTAAAAAGGTTTTTAGACAATTTTGTAGACTCCTTCAACATTGTTAACCATCCAAAACAGGTTCCTTGAATAAATAACTTCTCCTCTGTTATTAACTAGTTGTTAATAGATGCAACATATTTTGTTCCACAAAAATGCCTCAAATGTATCTGCAAAGAAAATTAAATAGTTACACTAATGGGACTTATTAAAATGTCATACACAAATCAACTGTATGATAACACTATCCATACCTTATTTTCAATGGAGCTATTACCTTATTCCATATCCATACTTAGTAGAAATATCAAGAAACAGTTACCAAGGGCTTAAAAACTAAAAATGACCACACAAAAAACCAATCATAAAAAACAAAAAACCACATCACCAAAACAGATAAAACACACAACACCACATGATCAAATAAAGTAATCAAACTCATAAAACAAACAGATAAAACACACAACACCACATGATCAAATAAAGTAATCAAACTCATAAAACAAGGACCAAAGTATTAAACACCAAACTATAACTGTTTATGTGACAAACGCAGTACAACTTTTAACATTCAAATAATATAAAGCTTCCAACTAATACAATTCATTCAATAACATTTATCCAACAAGTGTGTACATCCATGTACATTTAACATATTTGACCATTGCAAAAGTATATAAGGATAAGCCATCAAATCATACTTTCATCAAACACCACAACACAACAAACCATTTCAAAACAAATAGAGGATTCACAAATAAAATCGTAAAGAACACAGCTCAAAATAAACTTCACTCAATCAATTTTTGGCAATTACAACAATTTTCCAAAACACTCAAACGGAAATTCCCATAAGAGTTTTCATTTTTAAAATTAAACATGCTGCAATGGTTTCCAATCGAAACCCTAAACCCCAAAATGTGTTCAAATCGAAAAACCTAACCTGCAATTTCAATGCTTTCCACTTCCAACGAACAACGAAGGGTTTTCCGTCAATCACTGTGGGTTGGTTCTGTTGCGATTTGGTGAAGCATCGTGGGACGAAGGATATTGTACGATCAATGATTTCCGTGCAGGGGGATGAGACACCATGGGAGAAGGATTTCGTGCGGCTTTTATACAGGCGGGATGAAAGATTTTCGATCTGCAGCAACAAACTGGTCTTGGTAATGGTTTCGTGCAAGCGTAGGAGCGGCTTCTCATTTCGTGAACCACCGTCACGTGCACCACACCGTTTCAAATGGTTTCTTTCACATGTCTCTTACGTGGAATTTTTTTTACTTAAAAAATTAAAGAAGATGATAGTTTAACAAAAAAATTTGACAAATTTTTGACAAATTACTTTCTTAAGTAGAAAAAGTATTACAATTATTACTTTATTTTGATTAAATAAAAAATTAATCTATTTAATTCTATTTATAGAAACTTTGTCAAAAGTTTTGTTAAAAAAAGTTTGTAAAAAGATAATTTTTCAAAAATTAAATTCATAAAAGCCACATCACTTTTGTTAAAACTTTTTCAAAATCTCTTTGTCAAATAATCAATTTCCTTATCAAAATACTACACCCTGGATTCATTTATCATTCTTATTTAAAATTAAAAAAAAATCCAACCATGATCAAGAGTTTCTTTTATCATCATATAAAGATACAAAGATATGTTTCTCATTACTGATAAAATAAAAATAAACTATATGTCTTCTCATAATATCACTTATTTTCATTAAACTAACAATAAATGATAAACAAAAAAATCATTAAATTGTATCTTCATCGTATATTACACAAAAGAAAGAAACATTCTCAAATTCTACCCGGATTTCATGTATTTACCACTGTGATACCCTAGATAGACATTGAGGACATCGAAGATAATGGTCCTAATGAGTGTGTTAGACAAAACAATTAGAAAGAGAGAAGAGTAAGGGAAAAGTACTAGTATACAAAATGATCCCTGGATAATATAATATATTCAAATAAAATCACAACCTATATACCGAGGAGACTAAGAATTTCTGAACTTTCACTTGAATGTAAGAATCTGCACAATTCCCCATTCCAACCAAAACTTTCAGTCAATTTTCACCGATGAGTAGATTAGTTTTATGAACCAGAAGCATGAATAGAAACCAATTGTACCAGTCACCACGAAGAATCCATACGAAAGAAGCAGCATGTATCCAAAATACAACACTCCAGATACTGGTTTTGTGATCTCAAGCTTCGTGAAGAAGTAAAACGCAGTATAGAGGAAAAGGTAGAGTGCAGAGGAACCAGAAGTGAGATACGACCTCCACCACCAACGATAGTCCTCACTACACAGCTGGAAGTAGCAGAGAACGATTGTGATCTCAGCACAAGTAACAATGAGAATGATGAACACAATGAACAAGAAACCAAATATGTAATAAAACTGATGCAACCAGATTGACGTGAGAATGAAGAAAAGCTCAATGAAGACAGCACCAAATGGAAGCACGCCACCTATCAGAACAGAAAACATCGGATTCATGTACCAAGGTTGATCCGGAATCTGTCTAGCGATCTTGTTTGTCTTCACAGGATCTTCAGCCAACGGCATTTTGTAGCCTAAGTGGCCACCGAGAAACACGAGTGGAACTGAGATTCCAAACCATAAGAAAACAAGCGCAAACATTGTACCAAATGGGACAGCCCCAGAGGATTTCTGGCCCCAGATTAGAGCGTTTAACACGAAGAAAATGGAGAAAGCAATGGCAGGAAACATGAACGCTGATTTGAGAGCAATTTTCTTCCACTGTGGTCCCTTGAACATTTTGTAAAGACGAGCTGAAGAATAGCCACCACCCAGTCCCATAAGCACCCAGAGCAAGAGCATTGCAGTCATCAACCCCCCTCTGTTTGAGGGAGACAAGAATCCCAGTGCTGCAAAGATCATTGTCACAAGAATCATTCCCAAAAATTGAACACCTGTTCCGACGTATACACATAGCAGATCTGAATTCGGAGGAGGCCTGAAAACATCCCCATGAACAAGCTTCCACCCTGACTCTTCTTGAGCTTCTTCTTGAGTCTCTAATTGATTGTACTTTGAGATGTCTCTGTAAAGTGTCCTCAGCATTATCATAGCCACCATACCCGATAGGAAAAGTACAATCATCAAAGAATTAACGATTGAAAACCAGTGAATTTGATCATCGGCCATTAGTAGATAGGAATCCCAGCGAGATGCCCACTTCAAATTACTCTCCTGCAACACAAATGTTCACAGATTTCAAGAAATGAACATGGCATGCATGCAGCACCCTTTTTTCATTACCATGAACACTGCAACTAACCTGGAACTCAACATCATAGGTAAAAATAATCTCTTTTTTGTCTTCAACCTCTTGGGGAGGCTCAGAGCCTGAGACTAACCTTTTTGCATGAGGATCACATGTAGTTAAGCGCGTGCCATTTTCCCACTCACCTTCATATTCATGCTTTACACTGTATTCATAGGACTGATTTCAACTTACAATTTGAAAAGAAAAAACATATTTTGTTTCTTGTTTCAAATGGGTGGGTAAGAAACAATAAAAGTAACTTTTGTTTTCTCAAATCAAACGATGGATTAAACCAAGGAAAGAGATATAATAATATAATACAACCTGAAAGGCTTAACCTCAAAGCCTACAATCCTGGACATCTCTGTCAGTGGATCTCTGTGATACTTAACTATGAATGTTAAGTGGTTGTGGACAAAATGCTTTTCATCCTTGTTCTGTCAACATTTTTGTTTGAAATGTCACAATAAAACACAAACCATTGACAAAAACAAAGGTGATTAAAAACCAGCACTTACTCCAGCATACTGTCCTTTAAGACCAACGAGGAAGCCATGCAGATACACCAAGGAAGATTCACGATCAGGTCGTCTCAGTGGGACAACCAAAGGAAGATTGTCTAAAATCCTGCGACATTGAAAGTATATACACAAGAAAATACAATTTTTTGTCAGGTAAAAGGACTAAGCAAGATATATATATAGCGTTATTAGTGACTCACATGTTCACTCGATATTCATCATCTATCTTTTCCTTGAACTCGTTGGCTGATTTTTCATCGAGAACTAGCCGACAAACAACATTGCACATCTGGGGTTCTCTCATTTTGAACTTGAAGAATCAAAAAACTACTGTTTCAGTATTTTGTAACTGTACATTCTAAATGTGAGTGAGAAGGAAGAATGATGCAAAACTTAAACCAACCACGTAAGGAGAGTTTTCTATGCGGTCACCCCTAAGAACTTCCCCAAGATTCTCTGCACTGTCAACAATGTTATCTGGATGACAATAAGGCAGTGAATAGTAGGAGTAAGGAAGCTGTGTTTTTGTTGAAGATAGTTTGTTCACTTTCACCCTCAACATATCCCCCTGTCACCAATGAACAACATAAGATGTTTTTACCAATGAACAACATAAGACGTTTTATGCAAAACTATATATATATTCTTTCTGTTCAATCAACATTAATTAAATCATCATGTGAATAAGCTGTGAAATGACATTTATGTGTAAAACCAAAGCATCCACCAGGTATGAAAAAAAAGTGCGTGCCTAAATTCCTATATTTCCCTCCCCAGAATGGCCTTAAATAATGTTCATGCACAAGCAATGTCATCACGTGAACTGCAAATTTTAGATTCTTCAGTATTTGGGTAAACGAAATTAGAGAAAAGAAAGTGTAAATGATAACGAGTAAAAATGAATGCCATAGGAACACGTTTCACTTCTGGTTGGAAAGAATTTCATACCCAGATACCATAATGCTCGGATCTCACAAACCAACGTTGAATGTTCCAACAAGCAAAAGTAAATATCATCGTTGGCCAACTTTTAAAACTGAATAAGGATCTTAATTAACAAAGCCTTGGGAAAGAATGAATATACCAGAATAAAAAAAATCTTAGGATGGTGGTTTGACCAGAAATTCAGAAGAAAATGAAACTGAAAATTCAACAAAGAAAGAAGCAGTTTTTTTGAATGAAAAAAGGTACCTTGTGGAAATCCTCGGGTGCAACACCAGGAAGGTAAAAACAAGTTCCGAAATGGACATGAAGAAGTAACAGAAAAGACACAGAGATCCATTGACCCAGATTGCGTGCGAGAAGCTCTCTCGCCATGGTTCCGAACAACGTATTTCCTCTCTCTTTCTCTCTCTCTCTCTCTCTCTCTCTCTCTCTCTCTCTCTCTCTCTCCTGGTCTTCTTCCTCTTGTTTCTCCCACTTTCAAGTTTTCTTGCTATGTTTGTTACAAAACGATGTTTTAGTTGTTGGACTAAAAATTATGTGGCCGTTGGTACGTTTTTCTATCATAACGTAATAACTATTCTCGTATCTAAAGCCAAAGAAAATTAACATACATTTTTCTTCTTCAGGGTTTGCATTACAATTTTAGTTTTGGGTACGTGGGTGGTAATTTTGTCTTATTTAGAAAAAAAGAATTTGTTAAAATGTTCCACATGAAATTCGAAATAAAATGTGATGGTTTGTTTGGTTGAAACACTTTGTAATAAACTTCTATCCATTTAATCTTTGACTTGATAGAATATAAGTGGTTGTTGATTGTTCATACATGATTGAAAGTCATGTTTAATAATATATCTTAATTTCTAAACATATAAATAGGCACTTTGAGAAGGAGTGACTCACGATTTCAGATAAGAACTCACATTTTTATTTAATTAAAGTTATCAAAATGAGAATATAAGCTTTCCTTGTAAAGAGAGTATGGTGTGAAGGACTTTGAAAACCACATTGTTAGAGAAAAAGTTTAATACTATGATTTTGATTAAGTGATACTTAAATATAAACCTGTTCATACCATGTTTAAAAGATGACAATTTAGTTTAAAAACAATAATATAAGATGCAATTGTTCCTCCTAATGGACAATATAAAACTGTGTAGTCTTCTTTTATATTTTTATAGCATAATATATGCTTAAATAATAAATACGTAAAAGTGAGTTAACCTCACTCATACTATACGAGAAAATATAAATGCCTATTTTATGTTGCATGAAATGTATTACTTTTATTTTCCAAAGATATTTGATAGCAAATGGCAAGTTAAGTCAGAAGATCTCTTAGATAAAGAGTTAAAACTATTTTTTTTTCAAAAACTCCTTAATCATGCAATGATATCTCCGTTCTCCACTTTGGGCTTCAATCTTCATTAATGGTGATTTTTTTCCCTTTAGTTTGAGGAGGAAGATAGGTCATGAATTGGAGATAGATAGACAAAGAGGAAGCACGATTGGAGCATGGATAGAGGTAAATAACCTTGAAGAAGGGCATACATCTCTCTTTGGTTTCAATTTCTTCCTAGACTCTCCACCATGGAGAGCTAACCCTATTTGTGATATTAGATGTAATAAATTGAATCTTGTGTATTATGTGATGTTAATATATATGCTTTTTCATTTCAATGTTAGTATTTGATTTCTATACTTAATGTTTGTTGGAGCTTGATCATCCATGGCTTGATTATTGGTTGTTAAGGTATTGAAAAATGTCTTTTGAACTTAGAACTGAAATTGAATACCTAATGGAACTTGTATGTAGGTAGGGATGGCAACGGGGCGGGGCGGGCACGGGTTTCGCTATCCCATACCCATCCCCGTAAAAAAAATTCATCCCCATCCCCATACCCAAATCCAACGGGTATTAAACTTTTGACCCAACCCCATCCCCACCGGGTAACGGGTATAATCTCGTACCCATACCCATACCCATTTTCTTACTACTTCAATATTAATTTTAATTAATTTTATAAAATAATAAAATTTTTATGATAAAGGAAACATAATATTATCAAATATTCAATATTAGAATGATGATTGTTTCTTCCATATCAAATACTTTAAAATAAATTATAATTGTTTACATTTTATA
>Ga0214544_1002190_pt1 | contig 41195 bp, 26 predicted proteins | sample CNSS3metaG_FD_160074 | JGI IMG/M metagenome (GOLD analysis project Ga0214544, IMG submission 160074) | Root nodule microbial communities from cowpea collected in UCLA plant growth center, Los Angeles, California, USA - CNSS3 | ecosystem: Host-associated > Plants > Roots > Nodule | place: USA...
GAAGATGACCTGAATGACAAACCAAAATCCAACCATAATGGAGACGACAAAGCTATTAAGCCTAACACTGAAGGTCAAAGTAATACACTATTTATAGATAAGGCTAAATTGTATAAGGATGTGACTGTTGTTGGTTGTGTCAGGTATGCTATTTTTATTAATAATGTATTCAATGTCAACACACACTAATAGTTAATACTTTAAGTTGCTGCTTTTGACTTTTCAGAACTATTTATGTTAATGTGAATGGTGAAATATTGAGGAGCGATGAATGTCAATGTTTTCGTCCTCGTGGTTGGATTGATAACATGGTAAATTATGAAACTTAAGTTTATGACTATTTCTATTGTTACTACAACCATGTACTGATATAATTATTGTTTTTGTGTTCAGTCTATAATGTTTGCAGCCTACGAGTTCATGTATAAACAGAAAAGGCTGACCGGGAAGATTAGCAGGGTTATATTCAATCCTTTCTATACAGTAAGTTTTTTATTTTTTCCTTTTAATATTTATGCTTAAACTAATGTATAAGTATTGACATTTGTTGTGGTTCAGAATGCAGTTATCCTTGATTGTAACAAAAGAAAGGTGAATAGACGTGTGTGGTGTCTAGATGACTACAGGCATTACCTGACACGTGATTTGGTTTCAGTGCAGGATATATTAACAGCAGATTTTGTGAGTATCCTTACTTGTTAAATGCTGTTATATTTTGTTACAAAGTGAAATGTGTTTATTAATGTTACTTCTATTCAGTTGTTTGCCCCAGTCATTTATGTTGAACATTGGTGGTGTTATGCTTTTAATTGTCAAACGAAAGAGTTCTTTGTCTTAGATTCACTTGCACACAAATGTCGAAGGCGAAAACAAATTGATAGTCACGTGGTAAGTCCATGTGTGACATTATAAATTTCCATTACTGATGTTCATTGTGTTCACATTATTTATGTTCGATTTATACCTGTTATAGGTACAGAATGTGGAACACCTTTTTGGCTCTTCTTAAATGACAAAAAACAATTGAAGCCAACATATGAAGTCCACATTGAAGACGTTCCTAAACAGCCAAATTTGTAAGCACAACTTTAATTGAGTAGCCTATTCATACAACTTGGTTACGTAATTAGGAAGTTTTCAATAAATGTTTTGTTAACCACTTCCAGGCATGATTGTGGTATTATGGTCTTGAAGTATCTAGAGATATGGGACGGCGTCAAAAGATTTGATGGGAAAAGCATGCCAGCTTACACTGATGTCAGTATAATACCCTCATAACTGTTTACATTTAACTTGCATAAAGTTATTTTGATATGAATATGTAATTAAGTAGTTATTCTTTGGTGGCAGGAGGATCTACAACAATTCAGGCAGCAGTACATTTGTGATTGAATTCTTCACCCAGAAAATAAGCATAGGGAGGCTGTCCTTGAAATATTTAAACCATATTTAAAGAAATAGAAATGTCAATATTTTAGTGTTGATTAATAGCGTAACTTTAAGGTCTTTTTGGATATGGATGACGTGCAAATGAATTGGTAGTTGCACTCCTTTATATAGTGTTGAGGGTGACAATGACTAGAATCAATTTTGTAAATTATGGTTTTAACAATCACTTCTGTTATGGATTCAATTTGTGGTTATATATTAAAGTTACATGCTATTTATTTTGTGATGTCTGACTTCCATATAAGTGTATACCCACTTTATATTTTTGTTACCAGGTAACTGATGATAAGTACATTGGTATCCCTGATTTTAGAGCCTATTAATTAAATTAAATGAAGAACACCATGACTTCAATATGATTATAAATTCTTATAACAAGATTGTATTAAAATGCTAGGGTTGTACAACTTTTTGTGAGCAACAATATTGTGAATTTTCAATCAAAATCGGTGACTATAAAATTATGTCTCTTGATTATTTTTCCTCTTCTTGTACAATTACTCATTAAACTTTATGAATTTTGATTCAATAGGTTGCTATATTCAGACCTTTTGGGTACCTCAACATCACACTTAGGAACATTGTCAAGGTAAATAACTAATCTTCAAACAAATATATGTTTTTTTTAATTCATACCATGTCTTCAAGTCACACAATATAACCATTCATGACATTTGTAGGTTTTCAAGTATGAAACCACTCATCCAACTGAAGAAGAAGTTCAAACTTCTATGCCTGTGATGCGACTTAACTATGTTGTCAAACAAAATGTGGAAGCCAATGCCCAGCCCAGTATAAATTCCAATCCAAACGCAAATGACAACACAAATATGGGACCGAATTTGCAGCCCAACGTGGAGCCTACTAACACTACTAATGTGGAGGATATACTGCAGAGGATGGTTCCTCCATCCACCAATATTCCATGTCTTGAGGTTGGGGAGAGTTCTAAAGTTCAATCTTCTGTTCTGATAATATATCACTTACGTAACTCATGACTTACGTAACTCATGATTGTTTAATGTCTTCAACTTTTAGTCTATTTATTTTTAACTTTAGTGGTTCTGTTGTTAATTTTAATTTTCATGGCATTGTTGGAAGGATCTACTTCATCTATGATATTAAACTTATTTTATCACTGTGATATCCATGTAACTGTCAGTTTAACTTATTATATGATCATCTATGTACAATTAACTGTTGACCACCGACAAAGATTTTGCACACCTTCATAATTTCTGATATATGAAAAAGGTTATAGTATGAAACTCACTTACAATCAATCACATAAATAGAGTAAAATTTAATGTAGGCTACTGCCCATGATGAATCTGTGGGGAAATTGTGGTACAAGTGGAACATAACATACATGCCTAACACTGACAATAATAATTGGTTATCAATCAAGTATTAAGTGCTGACCTACAATAAACATTTTGCACACCTTCCAAATTCGTGGTCTCTGCTAACATAAATTCTATGAAAGTAAACCTTACCAAAGTAGGTGTGTGATAATTGATAATAATTACTCCATACTTAATGAAATCTAACACCTTTATTGTGTATATGAAACATATTGAACAACAACAAACTACGTGTGGCATAATTCATCCACAACTCCAACATGATATTTTTGTTATCTGTAATCAAATTATATGATGACTCAAGAACAATTAAGTAGTAACCTGGTCCAAAAAATTGGACATAATAACTCTTAGATTTTTAAATGTAGATCAATCATATATTAAGTGTTGACCTGTGAACAACATCTTGCACATAATTACTGATTTGTCATCTGTGTGGTAACCAATATTACTAAATTTTGGACCACATACGTATTTGTTGTTTACCTGTTATAAAATTTAGTTGCACTCAATCAAAATTAAGATGAACAACATCAAACTATCACTTAACATAAACCACTCAGAATTTCCATAAATCAATGACTAAGCCAAACAAGGAAATTGTCATCAATCACGTCCACAATGTCTAAACATAAAAAATACCAAATTTAGCAATAGAAATCCAAATTACAACAAACATAAAACCTCTAAATCAACTACTTATGGCGCTTCCTCCCACTAAATGTTGCAAAAGGAGTTCTTATTGCCATACTCCTAACACGCAACCGAGGACCATCCCTTCGTCGCATATACATGTTGCTTTGTTCGGATTCTTGTGCTTCTTGATTTGGAAAATGAACTTCTTCCACATGACCCATGTCACCAGAATTGCCAAATTCAATGCAGCCAGTGGGGTGGTTCAAATTAGGTGTTTGCGAATGACCAACACTTGGTTCACCAAACTCAGAAAACTTCATTTTGCCATGCTGATGTTGGCGCTGGTTCATCCTCTCAATCATCATTTCATTTAAGTCTTCAAGTTCTTTTTGCAATTCCCCTAGGACCCTTTCTTGATGTTCAACAACTTTAATTAAGTCAACTATTTTAGTACCCTTAGTTTGACGTCCATATACCTCAAAACCTTCTTTAACGAAGGGATTGGTCAACTCTTCTGCAGAGGCAGCAACATCTGTAACAACCTGAAACTATTCACAACAAACTTCAATCAATATAGATGACAGATTTAGGAAAAAAATCAAACAACAAAATACCCAACTTACAGTGTTATTTGTCAAACTCCTTTTAATTACATTGTCCCCTACTTTCATTTCCATCCAATGCAAGATTCTGGGAAACTTTGTCATGTGCTGACAATCCTTTAAATTCGGAATCAAAAAATGGTTAAAAGACCATAACTGCCACAATTGTAATCAAAATCAGTCAAAACTCAACCAAATATTTTAAACTGATCAAACAAGTTTGAAATTAATTTAACATACAGTACCTGTAACAAATAAACACATCCAGCTACATGAAAGTGTTTGGTACTTTATTTCTCCTTCAAGAACAATTTAGCTTCACATATACTGCCAACCAAAAACTCATACACCACTCGACCCCAATTAAATTTCCCAATACTACCAAGGTCATCAACAATGTTGAACAAAATAGAAAAAACTGTTCCACTACGATTGGGCAACAAAAACTCAGAAAATGCAAACAAAACGTAAAGCTTACCAAAATCCTTTAAACAAAGCACTTTAATATGTTTTAAGATGTAATCATATACCATTTCGATATCAACAACTTTGGAAGCTCCAAATAAATTCCTTGAATCACTATTTAACCCTTCCTGGTTTAAATCAATGTTCTCACCAACCACCCTCAAACCTAGACCAAGACATATATCTAAATAGGTAAATCCAACAACTTCTGCACTCATTTGAAACCCCCCCAACCTTTCCACCCACATACTGATTAACGGACTCAAAAGATTCCTAGATATTTTAACACACTCTTTCAACTCAACCATCCATCCAAATGGTGTTCTTCGGATAAATGATTTTTGCTCATCTGTTAACTTCTTATTCAAACTACCAATCAATTTTGTCCGGCATGAATGCCTAAAACAGATCTGGAACAATAAAAAAAAATAGTTATGTCATTTTTATCATAACAAATTTGAAAATTAATTGAATTCCAAAATTTATCATACCTTGCGGTCAACATTGAATTCACTTCCCTCACTAACTGTAACCATATTAATGACCTGAATACATAACCCCAGGTAATCACCCTATAATCAAGTATTGACTGGTATAACATGAAACATGAAAAAATTGATTCATAACACATTCTTCCAAAAAATACAACACAGATCATCACTTGTGACCAAATAGGTCATCACTCATACATCACACAAGTGTAATCAAGTTGGCAATGAAACCACATCAAAGAGATAATTACAAATTAACTCACATTATCCAAACAGAATCACCCAATAATCAATTATGGAATAAAATAATATGGAAGTTAAAAAGATTGAGTCAAAGCACATGATTGCAAAAAATGCAGCACAACTCATCACTTAGATGTACACAAGTCATCATCAATAAATCATATAACTTTAATCCACTTGGGTTTGAAACCACATCAAAGAGATAACTACAAATGAACGCATATTACCCATACTTAATCACCTGCATATTACCCATACTTAATCACCCCATAATCAAATATTCAGTGCTATGACATGAAAAATAACAAAAATTCAGTCATACCACACGCTTCTAGAAAATACAACACAGATCATCACTTGTGACCAAATAGGTCATCACTCATACATCACACAAGTGTAATCAAGTTGGCAATGAAACCACATCAAAGAGATAATTACAAATTAACTCACATTATCCAAAGAATCACCCAATAATCAATTCTGGAATAAAATAATATGGAAGTTAAAAAGATTGAGTCAAACCACATGATTGCAAAAAATGCAGCACAACTCATCACTTGGATGCACACAAGTCATCATCAATAAATCATACAACTTTAACCAACTTGGGTATGAAACCACATCAAAGAATACCAATGAATGCATATTACCCATACTTAATCACCTGCATATTACTCATACTTAATCACCCCATAATCAACTATTCAGTGTTATCACATGAAAGATAACAAAAATTCAGTCATACCACTCGCTTCCAAAAAATACAACACAAATCATCACTTGTGACCAAACAGGTCATCACTCATACATCACACAAGTGTAATCAAGTTGGCAATGAAACCACATCAAAGAGATAATTACAAATTAACTCACATTATCCAAACAGAATCACCCAATAATCAATTCTGGAATAAAATAATATGGAAGTTAAAAAGATTGAGTCAAACCACATGATTACAAAAAATGCAGCACAACTCATCACTTGGATGCACACAAGTCATCATCAATAAATCATACAACTTTAATCCACTTGGGTTTGAAACCACATCAAAGAGATAACTACAAATGAACGCATATTACCCATACTTAATCACCTGCATATTACCCATACTTAATCACCCTATAATCAACTATTCAGTGCTATGACATGAAAGATAACAAAAATTCAGTCATACCACACGCTTCTAGAAAATACAACACAAATCATCACTTGTGACCAAACAGGTCATCACTCATATATCACACAAGTGTAATCAAGTTGGCAATGAAACCACATCAAAGAGATAATTACAAATTAACTCACATTATCCAAACAGAATCACCCAATAATCAATTCTGGAATAAAATAATATGGAAGTTAAAAAGATTGAGTCAAACCACATGATTGCAAAAAATGCAGCACAACTCATGGATGCACAAAAGTCATCATCAATAAATCATACAACTTTAACCCACTTGGGTATGAAACCACATCAAAGAAATAACTACAAATGAACGCATATTACCCATACTTAATCACCCCATAATCAACTATTGAGTCAAACCACATTATCACACAAAATGCAGCACAGGTCATCACTTGTGAGCAAACAGGTCATCACAATAAAATAAGACAAATTTCATCAACCTAGTTAGAAAACTAGTATTCATGCACCTATCAAAACACCAAAATCACAGAAACGGAAAAATAACACAAACTTACCAAAAACCCTAACTTCGCAAGCTTCGTCTTCGATTACAGTGTTGTGGTCATTCACCAGTACAAGATAGATGTTAAATTTGTCTTTAAACAATAACTCACTGGACTATGCTGGCGAAAACCACACAAAAATATCAGATCCTTAACCAAAAAACCCACAACAACGACTTCGAAAAAAAAAATTCCACAAACCTGTTGGAGTAGTGGAGAAACGCACAAAAAAAAACATACCTACGAATCACGATGCTCAATCCAACAATGGAGACGAACAAAAACCCTAACTCTGGGACGATCGTCTTCTCCCTTCGTCTTCTCCCTTCGTCATCTCTCTTCGTCTTCTCTCTTTGTCTTCTCCCTTCGTCTTCTTCGACTCACTACAACACACGTATTCTCCTTTCTTCCTTTCTCATTTCTTCCTTTCTCCTTTCGAGTGGGTTTTCCCTTTCTTTCTTTCTTTTCCCTTTTTTCGTTTTTGCTTTCTCTGTGCAACCCACTCTCCAAGCTAAACCTAATTTCCCACCCTTTCAATCTTGACGCCCAAACCCACTCTCCAAAATGTGTTTCTGACCCGCTCAATATTCACGTCCACACCCACTCTCGAAAATGTGCCACGTCTCAAGTAAGATGTTTTAAATAAAATTAATTTTAATTTAAAAAATAAACTCCACCTGTGCAGGCCACGTCATGGAGTCAAGTATGGAGTCACTTTATCATTTTCCTTTTTTTAAAATATTGATACGATAAAATGGTTCGAGATTGTTGGCTCGAGATTACCGTTACAAGGAAGAAAAGAAGAGATAAAATTTTGACATAAGTACAATAATCAATTCAAATTATAATAAATTCATATTTATAATAATGTAAACAATTCTTCTCTCTATACCTATGTTTCTCATATCTTCTTTCTATCTCAATTTTCACTCTCAATCTCTCATCATTTTCAAAATCAAATTGCCCCAAGACGAAATTAAGGAGCTAAGGAACATTTTGGATTGAAGAATTTCTTATTTTGAGTAGGTTGATTTTTTACCCTTTTTTTTTTGTTCGAAGCAATATGTTTTCTACATTATAGGCATATATCTATTTGTTACAGATAATCAAATCATGATCTAATTATTGATGAAACTCTTCTTTATGTAGATGAAGTTATTTTATGTTTTGAAGTTGTGTAAGGAAAGAGCATGTGTAAGGGAAGAACTTGTGTAAGAGAAGAACAATATTAGGAATCTATTTAAGGTAAGGGAAGCTAATCGTTTAGAAGTTGTTAATTTTCTTAAAATATTGAGTTTTGATTTTGAGATAAGTTGGAGTATTCATAATTTTTTCTTTTCTTAAACAGGTGAGAGGTGAAAAATTCATATTAGAAAAATTATGATAAAGAGTAAAAAAATTGATTTTTTTTCAAGGGAAAGACTTGTGATGAAGATGAAAAAAATGAATCTACGTCAACTAAACTTGAGAAACTTCATTAGAATTAAAGAATTGAAGAAAATGAAAAAAACCCTCTAAAGTTCCTAGAGTTACATATAATGAATTTGAAAATCTAAAGAGTCAGTTAATCTCACGTAGAACATACTGACTCAAGTGGTGAGAATAGCTCGAGGCCTAAAATACTTTAGGGCTAACCTTGTGCATGGTAGGATGAGACCTATTGGCAATTAGCTCGGTAGAGCAGTAGAGGCCACCACAAGTGCAAACATTCGATGAATCCGACTAATTATATGTATCCAGATAAGTCGTGTCTTGAGTCTTAGTGTATTGTTGGCGAGTCATCACATGATTGGTTGATGTATGTATCTTGGACTATGAAAATGTATGCAATTGTATGATAAAACATTTTTCTACTCTAGCTTACCCTTTCTGCTTGCTTGTGTGTTTTGTGTGTGGTTTTCTCTTTTTGCAATGATGATCAATTCAATGATGTGAGCAGATATGGAAACCCCTAGTATTGATCAAGGTGATGGAATTTCCGCTGTGTAGCCCGACTTGTGGTTGGATCTCATTCTTTCAAGTACCGCCTGTAGACACTATTGCCTAGGTGTTTGGTCAATTGTCAGACTTTTACTTTCTATTTTATTATTGGCATTGCGGTGTGTGTTATTTTTCTTTCCGATATGTTCGGATGATTGTAAGATCCTTATACCTTAAGCCTCGTGTCCTTTTGATATTTAATTTATGTAATGTTTTATTTAAATAGATTTATCTATTAAAATGGGATGTTACATTTATGATATCAGAGCAGTTCATCCTTAGGATGACTTGAGGTTGTGGGTTTGTCATGTCTCACGAGCTTGAGTATTCAAGTTTAGTTGAGTTTGTCAGTGAAACCAAAAGTTTTAAGAACAGAAAACATATTGATAAAGTGATGAGGGTGCATACTCATGACTAGATCAGATGTTGTTTTCCTTTATTAATTCTAATGGTTTGGGGAAAGAAGGGTGACAAACAAAAGGTTTGGTTGCCTGTAGATGATGGAGTGATGCCATGTATGTTCTAGTATGTCTTGTTACGCCTCTGTGCTTTCTGTTTGGTGTCTATAGTGATGAGGGAATGCAGATTCAAGCTAAACTTGACCTTCTCACCCTTACAAGGAGTGGTAGGGCCTATGCGACAATATCTTGTCTAAAAAATGTGAAGATGTAGAGGGTTGTATATCGATAAAGGATGAAAGTTGAGTTTTGGCTTAGAGGATTGAGAAATGATGTTGGAAACTAAGAAGCAACGCTTTGGGCCGAGGGCGCTACAAGATCAAGTTCTAAGATCATATACCTCAAGTTTTACAAGAAGAGTTGAGTTCAAAGATTAGTATAAGAGGATATATCGGTATGTGTGCTCGTGTAACAAGGTTTGAGAAATCAACTTGATTTTACATCTTGACAATGTTTGAGGTTTGAAGTGGAACATTGTGGAAGGTTTGAGGTTAAGGGTAAAGACCATGAAGTGTATAAGGAAAGCAGAAATGTAGTTAGAGGCTTATATGAGGTAGAGCTTTGAAGATCAATCAAGCATGATGATGTTTTATGAGAAGGAAGTATATTAGGGGTTATATATCATACCAATATTAGTAAGAAGTAGTTGTATCTTCTCAGCAATAGCAGTTATCCAAGAATAAGAGTATAAGGGATGTTCTAAGTAAGGTGGCTCACAAAAGGGAAAGGTTTGACCTTGGACATGAGATGGACGATTTCAAGTATTAGAAGAAGAAGCACATAGTTAAGTTTGTTCTTGTGGGGGAGGATAGTTAGTAATGTCACGACACAGGGAAAGAGGAAAGGAAAACAAAAGTTTTGAGTAGCTACAAGAGTGTTTGCGATGATTGGTACTAAAGTGGTTAGCACAAATGATCTAATTCAAAGGATACATGTTTCGAAGGCGGTGACTAGATTATGGGTTTTGGTCTCGTTTACGGTTGGATACTCCTTGATGTCGCCAGTATGGTAAAGGAGTCATAGTTGTCTGCAAGAAGGAGCTGAGATTGAGATGATGGTTTTTGCTACAATTGCAGCCAAGTGAAGATTCGTTCGGGTGTGTGGTGCTCTCGTGGTGATCAAAGTATTTAAATTCACAACCAATTTGAATTGATTCCTTTGCAAGGTTGGGACATAATCTCAAGGGTGAATTGGTTGTTTTCTCAATCTCATTCCGATGAGCTGGATAACCAACGAGGTGGTGTTCTTTGATTTAAAAGAGATAAGTCAGCGGTTGCGTATGAAGTATGGATCAAGCTAAATAGTGGGGGCAGAGTTTCACGCGAATCAAAGTCGTCTAACAAATGAAAGTAAACAATAGACGCAAGGAATCTCAGTGGTAGAAGAGTTTATAGACGTGTTCTAGAGCAAGTACTAGAATTTTGACCTTGGTGTGGTGGAGTTCACTTTTGCATTGGTATCTGAAGAAGAACTTGTGTCAATAGTTCCTAATTGGATGGTTCCTACTGAGAGTTTGAAGTGAATACAAAAATGGAAGAGATGTTGGAGAAGTAATGGCTTATACTGAGTATAATCATAAGGATGACTGCAAGTTTGGTGAATCTTAGAGGAGAGGTAGTGGTAGGATAGATTATCAAGGGTAAACATTAGAGAATGGAGGATTGGCTTTTCGGGCCTATGGTTTTAAAGAGTGGAAACATGATGAAGGTAAGGAATTTCAAACAGTTTGATGGTATAATTAAGGTTTAGCGACAAGTTTTCCAAGTGCGAAGAGAGTCTTCAGAATGTTCAAGAAGAGTATTGACAAAGGTTGGAGTGACTAGTAGGACATATGGGTTAAAAAGGATGGATACGATGTTGAGAAAATGGGATGCTACGACTATAAGAAAGGGACTTTGAAGAGTTTGCAAGTGTTATAGAGGTTTTGAGGAAGGTTTCTCTACGATGATTACTTCTTGATCATGACAAACATGAAAGGATCATCATTTTGAGTAAACAAACAAGTGACCTTGTGTATGGATCAGAGTAGCGCAGCGGGATGGTGACAGGTGATGTTTAAGAATGATGAGAGTCAATTTATCCGATACAAGTTGGTTGGGCAGGTATGAAGGAGCATTCCAGTTTTAAGGTTGGAGATTGGAAGTTGCTTCGAGAGTAGTGACTAAACCAACATACACAGTTGAACACATATCGCTTAGCACAGAGGCAAAGTTTCCAATGACTATAGGTGCTAGAGTCATTCTATCAGTCATGTCTAAGTGGCGGTTGTCAAAGAAAATAGGGAAAACATAGTTTTCTTCCTACCTTGTCGGTGAATTTTTGAGGTCGAAATTTTTTTTTGTTGGGAGAATGTAAGACCCACTTATTTATGTCCTAAAAGTTTAAGGGCCTAGCCCCATCTGTTGGGCCTAAGGTTGGCCCATAGGGTGTCCAAAACCCCTAAATCAGCCATAACCCTCTCATTTTGCCCCATTTCGTAAGACAACACCTTCCCCGCATACACTCTTCTCTCTTTTTAGAGCTCTGCTAGGGTTTGAGTTAGTTCCTTTGTTGGGTGATCGAACTCTACTTTCGGGTAAGTAGAACTCTAGACCCTTGTTCCTTTTACATTTCCTAATCTGTTTGGAAAATTTGTTTCCACTGTGACCTTAGCTGGGAATCTCAGTTTTGTCCTCCTTGGTTGTTTTTCCAGTTCCACAAGCTGCCACATTCCGTGGTGCTCTCCTTCGAGTGTTGGCATGGTTTTGCTAGCGTTTTTCAGGTAAGGGAAGCTAGAAATCCTTTTTCTTTGAAATACAGTGTACTTATTTTCGTCTTGGAATGAGTATGTTTGATTGATGTGACGCTACTTTTTTTCTGCACTGAACACTTTTTGTAAAATGAAGGTTCCTACTTCATTAACCGTTGGATCGAGCTGAAATTTTAGCTGATTCTTAACACATAATTCTTGACTTTGACCAGTCAGATATAGTGAGAGTTGTTTGTATCGCAAGGTCACTATAGTTTGGTTGTTGACAACACTGCACACTTTTTGTAAAATGAAGGTTCCTACTTCGTTAACTGTTGGATCGAGCTGATATTTTAACAATTGGTCCTTAACACATAGTTTTTGACTTTGACCGGTCAGATTTGGTATCAAAGCTCTGTAGTGAGAGCAGTTTTTATCGCAAGATCATTGTAGTTTACTTGTGGACAACATTGACCTTTGTTGCTTGTTTAGTGCATAACTTTCTTTATAGTTATTCAATTAAGTTCGTTCTTGTTTCATTTGGTTCTTGATTCAATCATATTTAATTTGAATATAAATAGAAATTTTTTGTAGCTTTACACAAGGTGTAGTGTTATTTCTAAAATCCAAAATCGTTTGCATAATGTGTTGTATAGTTGGATTGGATAAAAAATATAATAACTAATTATTTACCAAGAGAGAAATATGTTATATGATTTTAATATGTGTCTTCAAATGCTTGTGTGACAATATAGGAGATGCCATGGGGGAGATCCTATTTGATTTAATTAGTAGTGTCTTCATTGGTCAGAACGTAATTCCATGAATCTCTAGGTGAGATCTCATGGTGGTGCCTCATTGGTCAGGACGTAATTCTACGATGGTTGCGTGGTGGTGCCTCATTGGTCAAAATGTAATTCCACATTGGTTGCGTGGTGGTGCCTCATTGGTCAGGACGTAATTCCATGACCCCTGTTAGTGGGAGTTTCATGGTGGTGTCTCATTATATAATTTAGTAAAGATTCAAGGTAAGGATTGCATCCTGACGCTCTAAAGAGTCAGTTAGTCTCACATAAAGCATACTAACTCAAGTGGTGAGATTAGCAGGATTGGCAATTAGCTCGGTAGAGAAGTAGAGGCCACCACAAGTGCAAGCATCCGATGAATCCGACTAATTATATGTATCCAGATAAGTCATGTCTTAAGTCTTAGTGTATTGTTGGCGAGTCATCACATGATTGGTTGATGTATCTTGGACTATGAAAATGTATGCAATTGTATGATAAAACGTTTTTCTACTCTAGCTTACCCTTTCTGCTTGCTTGTGTGTTTTGTGTGTGATTTTCTCCTTTTGCGATGATCATCAATTCAATGATGTGAGCAGATATGGGAACCCCTAATGTTCATTAGGGTTATGGAATTTCCGTTGTGTAGCCCGGCTTGTGGTTGGATCTCATTCCTTCAAGTACCGCCTGTAGACACAGTTGCCTAAGTGTTTGGTCAATTGACTTTTACTTTCTGTTTTATTATTGGCATTGCGGTGTGCCTTAGTTTTTTTTCCGGTATGTTCGGATCAGTGTAAGATCCTTATACCTTAAGCCTCATGTCCCTTTGATATTTAATTTATGCAATATTTTATTTAAATAGATTTATCTATGGGATGTTACATTTACTACTTACTCATCAAAATCCAATATTTTTTATAAGTATTAGACACTTTTATGTCAATATATCATAAGCATATGCATTTCAATTGTTTTAGGTGTTTTATAAGTATTAGACACTTTTATGTCAATATATCATAAGCATATGCATTTCAATTGTTTTAGGTGCATTTTTAAGAATAATATTTTAGGGATATTTTTGCATATTATTCATAACAATTAGATTAATTGCAATAGGTTAGATTTTTATATGAATCAAATATTGAAAATCAATTTTGTATTCGTCGAAATATGACTCTGGATTAGCTTAATCCTATCCAATTTGTTCACTACTAACTTGATAGTACTAAAATTGTTATAGTTAGACAATATTACTTTGTTCACATCAGAAACAATGTTATCAAATTTCATGAAATGGAGACTTGTGCAACAAATAAAAAAAATAGATGAAAGAATAGACAGGCTAGAATAAGTTTGTTCAAAACTTCAACACAGACAAGTACCAAGGGTGTCTGAAATTTGTACTTCAAAAGAGCACTATACTGATTAATTAATTAATTAATTAATTATATATATATATATATATATATATATATATATATATAAAAATGTAAGAGAAATCCGTGTACTGTTAGTAGAGCAATGGACTTCTTTTTTTTATAAATCATAAAAGAAAAGAGGAGAATTGAATAAAATCCAAAAAGCATGTAACTAATTTTCTTCATTATTTATTCCACCAAAAAAAATGTTATAACATCTCTAATACAAATTCAATGACTTCCTTATAACAAAAATAATATTTGAACATTAATTCTTTATACTTTCAATCTTTTAAATTTACTTTAAAATTGAAGATTTATTACACAAAAAAGGTTTCAATCTTAAGAAAGTATGTTTCTCGAAACTCACTAAACATTGTTTCATATATAAGGAAAACATAGAAGGAAAACATGGAAAAAAAATCCCATTGAAAATGTCCTTAAAAGTATACCAATTAATGGCAATATTACCTGTTTCATATATAAGGAAAACATAGAAGGAAAACATGGAAAAAAAAATCCCATTGAAAATGTCCTTAAAAGTATACCAATTAATGGCAATATTACCTGTTTTGCTATATCAGAAGAAGATCCTGAAAATGATCACTCTCCATTTTAAAGAGAGGATGTCCATTTTATTCAATTTGCCATGTTCTTGTCCTTATCTATCATACATTGTGACAAAAACTGTAAGTTCGAAAAGATAGTACTGAATACAGAAGCTTAACCAAAGGTCACAGAATTTTGTTCCAATATTTGCACATGAGCAAAATTTGGTTACAGTAAACTAGTCATCCCAGTTACCTTCACTCTTGCTAGAAAACTCAGGAATTCGTGGCATGAGATGAAGCAATTCTGTGAGCATCCGAGTTATGAAAAAGTGCATTTTTTGGGAGATTTTATGCAGAAGAACTGAGAGCTCGTTCTATTTCCTCCAATGATCGACCCTTTGTTTCCACAACATTACCAGCTATGTATAAAACAGCAAGAACACAGACAGCAGAGAAACCCAAGTAAACGGAGCTGATACCAAACTTGTTTACAACACTCAAGAAGTAGAGACCGATCACAAAGTTGGAGATCTGTTAAGACCAAATATATTCATAGTTTCAGTGTCAAATTACTAATTAGGAAACTAATAAAACCAGTATTGCAATAAATAAAAAACAAGAAAAAAATTAGGTGAATTTCTTTATAAATTCTCTTATTGGTTTTCTAAAGTTTTAATTTTTAACTTTAGGGAATCAGATAATATTAGCTTATGAAGAAACTTCTGGGTACCCATCAAACTTTTTAAACACACTTTATATCTACTATTTTAGCCTTCAATCTCTCGGTTTCTATACAAATACAAAAATTATTTTTTATAATGACCAAAATACCTCTAAAAGTGGGTTGTCAACGGCTGTAAGTGGTGTCAAAAAAAACATTTTCCTATTTTTATCTTCTGTAAGTGCTTCCAGATATCTCAGTGCAAACAAAGCCTAAGTATATAATACCAGCATAAATCATAACTAGATATACGTCATTTACTCAGAACGGTCCAAGAAACTTCTGGAGCCAAATATTGGATAAGGGAGATTCTTTAACCATAGCATTCTGAAAATCATGTGAAAGTAAAAAGAGTGTTTTATTTGTTTAGTTATGTTTGGTTAGGCCACAAGCAGCTACATTTTCACACTACAAAAATTTTAGTTCCTTGGTATAATTTCAAAATTTTATGGCAAGATAAAGGCATTAACCACAAGTAAAATACTAGATTCCACAGTGAAGTTACCCACCCAATGCGTGCCTAAGGACAAAGAAACTGCTTTTGCTCTAATTCTGGAAGCAAAAATCTCCGGTAGAAGAAGGGCAGGCACAGGTCCAGCACCAAGAGAGAAGGATAGGACATAGCTGGTTAAGATTCATAGATGATAGAGTCATCAGAAATGAAAAGCTTAATTAATAGAAGAACCTACAAGTTCATTGAAGTTTTAAGTCTTTCAGTGACTGGAATCACTATCGTCTAAAATATTAAATGACTTACAGAACAGTCCCAAGGACAGCAAGGGTGCCAGAGTATGGTGCAAGAACCTTCCAAGTAAAAGACAGAGAAAGAAGCAACATAGAAGCAGCCTGGGACAGACATTAAAAAAACAGTCAATTAAATGAACGAAAAATTCAGCATAATTTATTCCACATCTCTCGGTAAGTAAAATAAATTATAAAACATCAGAAATTGGTAACTAATTTAGAGACTAATTCAGAAGTCAATTATAATTTTTTATTCATAATAGAAACTATTTTAGAAACTAATAATCTTTAATTTAAAAATTGGTATCTAAATTGATCATTATAGTGACTAATTATTTTTTGTTTCTAAAATTGGTTATTATTTGGACACTTTTTTGTAGTGAATAAACCCAATAGAATCAACAAGACATACTTACCACTGACCAACTTGGATTGAAATGATATTTACAAATTGCAATCAATCACCACACAGATCAATAAAAGCTAAAGGTACAATAAGAAAGTATGTGGAGGACGAGGAAGAGACTAGTCATACACACTAAAGGAAATCAACATACTAGAGTGGGATCAATACATTTGTTCTTCTGAAGAGGCATTTCTGGTATAATGTGTACTGATAAGTCGGTGTTACTTGTATTCATGTTTTGCCATGTAGAAGTTTCAATATGACTACTGAGAATGCGATCATACCAAGTTCCTTAGAAGATCTCTGCCCTCTCAATTCCCACCCCATGCAAGTTCACTCTAAGTCTGGGACAGTTCAACCTAGAATTAACCCATCACTTCTCCTAGCTCATATGGAACTAAAGGGTGTCAAAGAAACTGCTTTGTGGGATCCAAAGTGGTTTGCTGTTAGCTATGCAAAAAGAGTTTCTTGCTCTTCATCACAAGGGGATCTGGTCCTTAGTTCCTCTTCCTCCTTATAGACATGAATTGGCTGTAAACGGGTGTTTCATGTTAGTGAAAACCCTCATGATACTGTTCATAAGAACAAATCCCGGTTAGGGGAAAAAGGTTTTCAATCAACATGGCTTTGACTTCAATGAAACCTTTTCTCCAATTAACAAACCCGTCTCCATCTACATAATATTAACCCTTGCTTTTTTTACTTATAAGAATTTTCTTTTTCTTAGGTCCAAGCTCAACGGAGTAGCCTACCATCTCATCCACCTTGAGCTTACAAGGGGTGTTAGAGATATACTTTTCTCTGACCTTGTAATATCTAGTTCGTTAAGTTTCTATTTGTTTGTTACATCTAAACAGCTGCCAGATAGTAGTTTGCTAGTTGGTTACAACTGAAGAGCTGTCAGTTAGTGGTTTGTTAGTTGGTTACAACTGAACAGCTATCAGTTAGTGACGATACTCTGCTTTTATACACATTGATTAACTGTAACAGAAGCTCACTATCTTTTGTACATTTTCATATCTAATCAACCCTGCATTATGTCACTGTACTCATGGAAGATATACTTCCTTCGCTCTGAACATGTTTAGCTAGGTAAGGCATTAGGCCCTCAAAAAATAACATTTGACAATTTTACTTCTGATGTTTCAAGCATATCAAGAATATATCATGTAATGTCTAACATTTTTTAGCTGTTTCTAAAACAGTTGTGTGATGGAAGTAAATATTACCATCCCACTAAAGCTTATGATAAGAAGACTTTTCCTTCCTTGTTTGTCCATTAAGGAGGAAGCGATAGCAGTTCCTGCAACAAATAAAACATAAATCAAAATCGATAATTTGCTTGCACAACATGTACAATAACCTTTTTTTTTTATTGAATTTTATGATTAAATAATACTAACCAAAAACATTTGATGCACCAACCAAGGCACTTGCTGCAACATCAGACGCAATTCCAGCACTACGGAAAACAGAAGTTGAATAATACACTACAGCATTTATTCCAGCCAGCTGCTGGAACAAGAAAAGTGCTGCCCCAACACTGACAACTGCAACAAGGCACATTTTAAGGAAGTGCTATATTATTCCATATAAGAATGCATATAGTAAACTAAAAAGTTAGTTGGCCAGTGCAATTAAAACATAAACCACGATAGTAAAAGTTCCTCTGTTGTGATGAATTGTATGTTCAATCATATTTGTGAATCCTTTATTTATAATTGTTAGATATTGTTTAGATATTGTTCTTTATTCAAAAAAATAATCATTCACTTAAGATTAACAAGAGACAAAATATATTTTGGAGGGCTTTAAAGGACCCATCTTATGGTCTTCTATTTATAATGATAACGACCTGATACAATAGGGAGATGAAAGATCAAAGGGTTGTCCTAGACTGCTAGGGACAGAACTAGGTACAGTTGGAAGAGGTTTCCCAACACACTACTCCCTACTTTAGACTCAACGATTACACTAGCCTACATAGATTTAATGATTAGTCCAACACATTCAAAGTATAAAATATATAGGGAAACCTAATTAAAGGCTAATAATAGTAAATATTCCTAACTATCAGCTATACAGACTTCAATAATTACTAAGATAAAATCATATTTTTTACACTCTGTTAGATATTGTTTAAATATTCTTTGATATTATTAAGATATTGTTAATCACAATATCAAACAATATCTTCTATTTACTATATTTATTTTCAGTTACTCTTTTTAATTGTACCTCTCTCTATTATAAATAGATTACCCTATGTGTGATTTATACACAAGGGAGATTAATCTCAAACCCTATTTTCTTTCTTCTCAACATGGTATCTAGAGCTTAAGGTATCAACATTTTTTTCGTCGCCTATGTCGTTGCAACCGCTGCCGCCACTGCCGTCATCACTGTTGCCGCCTCCACCGCCGGAGCCGCCGCCACCGCCAGATCTGCCGCCACCGGAGTGTCGGTTCAGACCGGCAACCATATGGTTTTGGCCCCGGCCAGGCGACCTCAACGCCGCTAGAATCGTCGCCATGGGAGCAGCAATGCTCCATTCACAGCCGCACCTCTTCCAGTTCCTCCATGGCGTCTTCCGCTGCCTCTTCCAATTCTGAAATCTCTTCAGGTGTGTTTGACCCATCCATCTACACTAACTATGTTAATGTACACTTATCCATTGACAAGTTAACTGGCCCTAATTATGCCACATGGTCATCAGACATCTGATTATGGCTTAAGAGTTAGAGATATCTTGATCATCTTGCCCCGAAAGCACCTACTCTCACTCTTGTTGAGGACGACCATTGGGAAACCATTGATGCTCAATTATGTGTGGTTCTCAAGGGTACTCTTGATCCTTCGTTAAAGCAACTATTTCGTTCCTACGAAACATGTGCTCAAATCTGGGAGCATGCCAAGTTATTATACACCAATGCTACTCAACGTCTCTATGGTGTCTGTTCTAAATTTGCAGATCTTATTTCCTTTAAACATCAAGGCTCTATGACAGATTATATGGGAAAAATTCATGCTCTTTTTCATGAGTTCAATGAGTTATAGCCTCCTTCCCCCGACCCTGCCACGGAGATCGAGCAACGCTCAAAGTTCTTCATGATTGAAACATTACACGGGCTTGCTAATAAATATTCACATATTCGTGATCAAATTTTGGGTTCTCCGGTTGTCCCCACCTTGACTTCAACCTGCTCTACTCTTTTGCGTGTACCTGAACAACCCAACACTGATACACCTGCTTCTGTTTATGATTTTTCTGCATTGGCATCTCACCGTGATGACCGGACTCTCCCTCACAAACAGGGAAAAGGGCGTCCTAAGTGTGAACATTGTGGCAAGCTCGGTCACAAGATTGACAAGTGTTATACATTACATGAGTGTGAACATTGTGGCAAGCCAAGTAACAGGATTGACAGGTGTTATGCATTGCATGGTCGTCCTCCTCGCTCTGCTGCAGCTGTTCACACCAACCTTTCCCCACCTACGTCTACTGGGGATCCTCCTTCTTCTGTTTCATCCGATACACCTGCTATATTCAACCAATTTCTCAAATGGTATAAGGATCAACAGTCTTCTAGTTCCACTGCATTTGTTGCTCACACAAGTACATCTTTTATTGGTCTAACTCGATCTTCTTCTCTTGGTCTTTAGGTTTTTTATTCAAGAGCCACTGATCATATTACTGGTAACAAATCTTTGTTCTCTTCTTTATCCTCTCCTAATCCTTTACCTTTTGTTACACTGGCTGATGTTTCTAGAGTCTCATCTCATGTTATTGGCACTGTTAAACTTTTCCCTTCTTAAACCATTGATAATGTTTCTAATGTCCCTGGGTCTTCTTTTAACATGTTGTCCATCAGTCGTCTAACTCGTTCTCTTGATTGTGTTGTTTCTCTTACCAACAATTTTGTGATTTTACAAGACCGAAGTTTGATACAGGTGATTGGTACAGGATGTGAGTCTCATGGTCTTTATCATCTTCGTCCCTCTACACACATTGGTGCAGTTATGGAGTCTCCCTCTCTTCTTCATGCTCAATTAGGTCATTCAAGCCTTGCCAAGTTACAACAACTTGTCCCTGCCTAGTCCACATTATCTCGTTTGGTGTGTGAGTCGTGTCAATTAGGCAAGCATAGTCGTACTTCCTTTCCTCGTAGTGTCACATGTGATGCTTCGTTCCCTTTTGCCTTGGTTCATTCTGACATTTGGGGTCCTAGCCGCATTAAGTCTACTTTAGGTTTTCAATACTTTGTTACTTTCATTGATGATTATTCCAGATGTACTTGGTTATTTTTAATGAAACATCATTCGGAATTATTTCATATCTTTCAATCTTTTTTTAATGAAATTAAAACTCAGTTCGGTGTTTCTATTAGAGTTTTGCACAATGATAATGGCTGTGAATATCTTTCTCATTCTTTTAAACAATTTATGGCTTCTTACGGTATTTTGTATCAAACTTCTTGTGCTTACACCCTTCAACAAAATGGTGTAGCTGAACGTAAAAATAGACATCTTATTGAAACAACTCGCACTCTTTTAATTAATGGAGAGGTTCCTGAACATTTTCGGGTAATGTTATTCTTACTGCCTGTTATCTCATTAATCGCATGCCTTCTTCGGTTTTAAAGAATAACATACCTCATTCCATTTTATTCCCTCATGAACCTCTTCATCCCTTACCTCTAAGAGTTTTCGGGTCTACATATTTTGTTCATAATTTCAGTTCTGGTCTTGACAAGCTTTCTCCTAGATCACATAAGTGTGTTTTCTTAGGATTTACAAGATCACAAAAAGGATACAAATGTTTTTCTCCTTTTCTTAACCATTATTTTGTGTCTGCACAACCTTTGATGAGTTCTCCCTTTATTTTAAGAGTCAATCTTCATTTCTGACTCCATCCAATCCTGACAACTCTCCTAGCACCTTTAATGTTCCTATTGTTTGTGACCCTCTTACTGTGTCTTCTTCACCATCAGTTCCTGCTCCACAGTCAGCTTCAGGTTTATAGTCGCTGAAACCGATCACAACCACCACCATGTGACACTTATGTCTGACCTTCCTATTGCCCTTCAAAAAGATTTGTTGCTCAGGGAGAGTCTTCTGGGATGATATGTCGTCTTTACAAATATGGCCTAAAACAATCTCCTAGAACCTGGTTTGGAAAGTTTAGCAATCTTGTTCAACAATTTGGTATGACTCGGTGTGAAGTAGATCATTTTGTATTTTATCGACACTCGAGTGCTGGATGTATTTACTTGATAGTATTTGTTGATGACATCATTCTTACAGGGAGTAAGAACCATGACATCTCTCAGTTGAAACATCCCTGTCACCATTTTCAGACCAAAGATCTTGGCAAACTCAAATATTTCTTGGGTATTGAGATGGCACAGTCCAATGATGGTATTGTTATATCTCAGAGAAAGTATGCCATGTATATTCTGGAGGAAACTGGGTTGGCTCAAGCAATTGCTTAGAGAGTTACAATTTGGAGATGTTACTCAAATGACACTTGTGTGTGACAATCAGGTTGCTCTTCATATTAGCTCTAATCTTATCTTTCATGAGAGGACCAAACACATTGAGCTTGATTGTTATTTCATTCGGGAAAGATCGTGTCTGGAGACATCAAGACTAGAGTTTGTTAACTCAAGTGATCAGTTAGCAGATATTTTTACTAAGTCTTTACGGGGCCTAGAATTGATTATATTTGTAAAAAGCTTGGCACATATGAGTTGTATGCTTCAACTTGAGGGGGAGTGTTAGATATTGTTTGATATTATTAAGATATTGTTAGATATTGTTAATCACAATATCAAACAATATCTTCTATTTACTCTATTTATTTTCAGTTACTCTTTTTAATTGTACCTCTCGCTATTATAAATAGATTACCCTATGTCTGGTTTATACACAAAGCAGAGTAATCTCAAACCCTATTTTCTTTCTTCTCAACACACTCCCCTCAAGCTCGAGCATATGTTTTTCACCTCTTGCTCCTTCAATAAATCAAGTTCCCACCAATGAGAAGACAATATTAGAAATGACAGCATATCTGAAGGCTATCTTGTCCCGTCAACATCTGATTGCCTTCTCATATATTAGACCGCAACTAGGTACGATCTTGATGTATTGAAGAATGTATATCACAACCAATGTTGTCAAACCTGAGGATCGTAAGGGGATCGGAAACAAAATGAAAACTCGTAACTCAAGCATCGTAACTCAACTTGTATGAGTTACGAATAGATAAAAAATTATATTCATAAATAGGTACATCATTAAAAATAATATAAATGATAAAAATAACTCATTAATAATTCATAAAATGGGTTCATAATTATTAAAATTGATTCATAATAACAATCAATCATACAAGTCTCTTTCAGAATGTCTAAAGCATACTTCCAATGGGAAATGACAATGCCAAACGAGGATTGTGCAACTTTGATGCCAATAAAGTACTAAAGTGGAACTAAGTCCTTGGTCAGAAATTAATTCTGAAGGTGAGACTTTTGTAGAAGAATACTATCAAGTTATTGTTAGTGGATAACAATCTCATCAACATATACAACAAGATAATACATATGTGAAATAGAGAATGAAGTTAAAAAACTGAGTCATTAACATCACAAGTCATAACAAACTCAAATAAAACCAAATTGAAATGGTTGAACCAAGCATGGGAAGATTGCTTCAAGTCTAAGAGTGAGCAGTGAAGCCTACAAAGAAGTCACAAGTCAAAGACTACAAAATCGGACAGTTAACCCATTAAAGGAATTTTTGAAGTCCAACTGGTAAAAAGGTCAATGGTAAATGGCAACATGGCAAAAAACAAAAGCTAACAAAGATGATTTTGGCCACAAGTGAAGAAGTACCACCACAATCTAGGCCACAAATTTGAGTATAACCCTCATTCACCAAATAAGCTTTCTAGCGATCAATTGTGGTTTTGTTGGGAGGCAACTCCCATGTGTTGCTAGCATCCAAAAGTAGCCATCATTGCCAACATATTGCTAATTGTGGTCAGCCATGGCTTCACATGTAGACTTAGGTATAGAAATAGAGTCCAAAGAATAGATAAAAGAAAAATAGGAAAGAGATAAATGTCCACAGCTTAGAGTAAAGACATAAAGGGTTAGGATTATGAACGAATTGTGGTCAGCCATGACTTCACCTGTAGACTTAGGTATAGAAATAGAGTCCAAAGAATAGATAAAAGAAAAATAGGAGAGATAAATGTCCACAGCTTAGAGTAAAGACATAAAGGGTTAGGATTATGAACGAATTGAATATCTTTGTGAATATTGCAATGGGAGATTCAGGTGTAAGCGACGTTTGTGGAAGAGCAGTTGAAGCAAGAGATGATGTTAGAGGATTAGTGAGTGGCACTTCTAATGGTGCCCATATTTGTTGGTGCTATGTGACAAGTTGAGGAGTAGGAGCTATTGCAGACGTTGGGACAATAGGTAGGGAAGAAAGGAGTAGATACCGTTGTAATTAAGGAAAGAAACATCAATATAGGGAAACCTAATAATGCCTGATAATGAAGAATATTCCAAATTATCAATTGTACATATTTTTCTAAACATTAAAGATTAAATCATATCTTTTATAAATAGTATTTTCATTAAATAATAATTCTTCACACAAATATATCAGATTAAATAATAATTCTTCATACAAATATAAGAAGGGCCTCAAGGAAATAAAAAATCGAAGGGAAGTCTAAGGGTTATCAGGTCTGATCAATGTAGTTTACATTGAAACAAGATAATGGATTTGCACGAAGCATCATGCTGGACAAAATTATTTTTACATTGAGCTTCCTTTACACCAAGTTTAAAGAAAAAAAATTTCTATGAAATGGCCTTCAAGATATGTAGGTCAGAATTATCAGTTTCGGTCAAGTGTTATCAAAACTAGAATCAATTGGAACTGAATTTTAGGATACCTTTCCAATATCGGCTACTAAACAGATCAAACCACCCTGCTTCAGGTTCAGATGAACCTTGAGATGCTGTTGATAAGTCTAGCATAACTGTAGCAACTCTTTCTTTTCCGTAAAGTGTTTTAATAGCCTTTTCAGCTTCAGCGAGTTTTCCTTGCTGTAAAATAATACATGGAATTTTCTCAGAAAACCTACAATAAAATTACTGCATTAAACTCTTGACAAATACATATTAGTTATCTATGTATGTATTATGTTGGCTTCTAAACCAAAATATTAGTTCACAACACTTAAGTTTCAATTCAGTTTAAGCATTAAGGAAACTGATAGTGCTTTTAAGCCTCCAAGTATATCTTAACATACATACAAGACACATCATTTATATACAATATGTATGATTTGTAGGATTATGTTGGAAAGTGAATCTGCCTTGACTGCAATCAGTCCTAGCTTGTGGTAATTGTGTCCTCTTTGGAGATTACCTACATCGCAGCCCCCAGAGGGTGTCTAGCTTTGGAGCCTGAATACTTCAAAAATGGAAAAGTATATATACTTTTTGTAGTACCCTTGGATACTTATATTCCTCATATGTGTATTTGAAAAGTATCCAACACTCATTTACCTAATTCTTTTAACATTTTTTTAGAAGATATTTCTTGGATACTTATAGAAGGCTTCCGAATAAGTATTTGAAGTATCCAATTTTTTTAATTTTTTTCTAAGAATTGGCTTGGATACTTGATGAACGCATTTTATGCACACTTTTAGCATGGTTAATTGGATTGTTTACCACTTTTTTAGTGCACAATTTTAGCCTAGTTTTGGTAAATGAATCATAAAAGAGGGATTAGTCAGAAATGACCATAATTATATATATATTTTATATTGATTAATCTTCTTTAATAGGTGGATGAAGACATAAACCTAGGCAAAGAGCTTTCAAAACAAGAAGAATTCCCTCAGCTCAGATCAACAAAGTTACAAATAACTTTTTTAACTGCCATTTGCCCAGCGCAATGACAGATCTAAGGACCAATCCCCTCAACGAATTACACTTAGCTGAGTGAATTTATGCAGATCTGGAAAAAATTGAGTGGGCTTCCTCCATGGGCCGTGTATGAATTTTGTAGCATTGAACACTATATATATATATATATATATATATATATATATATATATATGTGTGTGTGTGTGTGTGTGTGTGTGTGTGTAGTCACTTTAGAGGGAGACTCTTTAGTCAGTTCATCTAGTTTTCATTTTCTTTAAACACTTTTCAAATTTTGCCTTTTAGAATTACGAGTTTCTCTCCATTTTCTATCTTTCTTAACAAGCTTTCTTCTACATTTGGAGTATTCACAGATTCAACAAATTAATTCAGTTCTAGATTTCCAATTTCTAATCAATTTGTTTTTCTCTACAGGCTACCCATTTGAAACCGTAAAATAAACTGAGATCTCAACTAGTTTGGCATCCCAAAGCTCAATAATCACTTGCTGTCAAGATGAATAAATTATTATTAAAAAGGAAACAAAAAAGAAGAACAATATAGGAGGACCAAACCAATTATTCTCTTTATTCTCCTTACTTCCAATCATGCAAGTTAATTTTCTCCACTTTATTGTTTTTTTTATGGCTTTCTAGACTTCTAGGTTAATGTTCTGATCTGATTCTTGATTCATTGGCTGAGATTTGGTTTTCTATAGCTCTAACTGTTCAGATTTCAATGTTCTTGAAGTGTAATTGATTTTGTTTGGGGAAACTCTTTCAGTTACACTATTTTCTCTTTTTTTCAAATGAATTCATATCTCTAATTTTAATTGAATGCAATGGATCAATTACTATTAGCTATTTGAAATATGAATGTTTAGGAATTCATATAAGTACTGTTTTGTGGTTCCAAATAGTCCTAGGATTCATTGATACACAATGAACTAAGAAGAAAAATGGAGAATTAACCATTGGTTTCCTAGATTTTAGAATAATCAAAACTCAAAAAAATCCCCCAACATAATTCTAAAATTGAAATTGAGAATGAGACTAAATACCAATGCTCCTTGTGAATACAATCTAGGTTAATTCTTAGCACTATATTAATTGTAGAATCTTATTTGATGCACTTAAGCAACTAGAGTGATCATCAATACTTCCAAATTGTAAGCATGTCTTAAAGTTGCTTGAGCAACCATATTCTTCCTCATGCTCTGAAACGAATTGGAGTGAATACTCCTTCATTCGTTCTTTGAAGAGAATAAAAATAGATCCAAAAGGGTTGAATATTTGGTTTATGTACATTACTTCCAACGTATGTCTAGAAAGGATGAGAGGTATTACTGTATAAAAGCCAGGAGACCAGGTTGCGGGACATTACTGGAGATATATTCACATATAATGCTTTTGAGCTTCTTGAATTGGTGTCTTGTGAACCAAATTAAGAAACTATGTTTGTGAATTGTAGGTCTATAGATTAAATACTTGTTTTTAGTTCTACTGAACATATTTTGTTTGATGCAGCTACCCTAGACAGGTTATCATATAGCAAGAAACTATATCCTTTTTGTTATGACCCCAAATGCCTTATTGTAAATTGCGATAATCATAGATATGAATTGATGATAAAAAATCAATGTCACTTTTTGTATCAATATTTTCACCCATATAAAATATCTAATAATTGTATTTTAACATATTCCAAATGTTCCTACATTTCAAAAAATTGTGGTCTCCACATCTGTGCCGTAACATACTCATGCCATATTAAGTATCCAAACTTCAGGGGTGTTTAGTCTCAGTCGAGAAGTGGACAAAATAGAACTTAAAAATTTGGACAACCCACACTTTATAAGCTAATTCGTAAGATTCAGTCAGATTTATAAAACAAATATTTGACAAAATAAAAAAATGTTGATGTGTCTAAAAGTATTTTTTACAGTAGTTTAACATTCATTATGAATTTAAATCTGACCAAAGATAGTACAGAAGTGCATGAAAACCTGAAAAAGCCAGCGCGGACTTTCTGGAGAAATTGCCATTCCTAGTGCTAACAGAACAGATGGAACTACTGCGATGCCAAACATTGTCCGCCACCTGATAAAATATAATTAAAAAATCAAATGACCTAGAGGAAGTAGAAAACTAACCAGCAAATGTGTCTGGATCCCCCAAGAAGTAAATATATTGTAAACCAAGAAGACTTCATGGAAATATGAATTTAACCTCAAAACTAACACAATCAAATTAACCAGGAAGAATTATTTTCGAAAAGAAAGAAATATGTGCAAAGGTGTAAAACTTTCAGTGAATCCATACATATTGGGTCCAAGCTATTACTTCTATAATGTGAAAATATCAAGCCTAATTTCAAATATTGATAAAAATTAGGCCGTAAAATTGGATTAAATAGATTTTTTGTGCATCAAGTTGAAGTCTTCATTATCCTTCATTGTAGTGTCAGATTTCAATATCTAAAGTATGAATCTGCAACTGCACTTTTATCACAAAGCACATGTTCGCAAACCACCACTAATGATGGGACTTCATATTTCTGTTAGGGGAATTGATTAGCATAACATTCGCTATTAGTTGGAGTAGATTGAAAAATATTGCAGAATATTTGATATCAATTGGTGTAAACTGCAGAATATCTGTCATTATTGGTGCAAATTTGTTGGTTACAAGTCTTGTACAGCTATAATTATGTAATTATCTCCACAATTAGTTAGGAGATCTGCAAGATAGCATTTATAATAGTAAGTTTTAGGGCTAAAAATCAGATTGTATCATTACTATTTAAGTGGGGATGGGGTGTGTAAGTTTTCACCAAACCTCTTTCTGAACTGCTTATTTCTCCAGAGAAGAACACAGACTTGTGTTCTGCATCTTTTCTAAGTCGAATGTTCTAAACTAAGGAAATCAAACTACTAGAAAATAACTCCCAATGTTTAGCTCCAACAAAATCCCCGACATTCAATTCTTATTGAGAAAATACTTGGGATATAGATACGGACAGAAAATCTTAACAAATTTCTCTCTTCTATGAGCATATTTCCTTCTATCACTGATTTATTCCCAACAAAAAATTATCTTTACTTTCTTCTAGCATTTTACCATCTATATATGATATTAATCACAAGAAGAAATAAACAGCTCAAAAAGAATAAGATGAAAACTTACGCACCCTATCCCCACTTAAAAGAGGAAAAAAGCAGTAAAGTGAAACAAGGCAATACCATAAAGGGTTTCTAGCCAGAGGCAGTCCAGCTACCAGTGCCACAAGAATTCCAATACATATAAAAAGTTGATTAACAGAACCTAGTGCACCACGGACTTCGGTTGGTGAAATCTGCCCATAAGAAGGATATGTAGATAGACACCTTATTATCTTATTTAGACATGATAACAAAGATAAGAATAGTTAAAAAAGCACCTCAGATATGTATAATGGTACTATAGCAGATGTAACACCAATTCCTACACCAGCAAGTAACCGACCGATGATCATTGGCTGAACACTCTGGGCTGTAGCACTGTAAATTTATCATAGCTTATAATGTCAGATTTCAAAAGTACACACAGATAAAACCTTGTCCTAAATACTAACTGACAGACCTAAGAAATGCTCCAATTGCTAGAGGGATTGCAGCTAATTGAAAAGTCCTAGTTCTTCCAAATTTGTCAGCCAATGATCCGCCAGTAAATGAACCAACAGTGGCACCAGCAAGAAGTGTGCTGACAATCCAGCCTGTTCAGGTATTTTCACTCATGATAATCAAGAGAAAATGATTGATTGGGCATATGCAAGTTAGAACTTCTAAAAAGTTAATAGTAACAGAGTGGGATTTATATGCTGGAACTTTTAATAAAATATTCATTGAAACCTGCTTTCATAGAGCTTATTACAAAGTGATCTACGCCTAACTTGACTGTAAGAAATTAGCTTGTAAGGCAAGGCAAGGATTGAACTCACTTATATGCTGTATTTTTGCACTATCTCTAATCATGTAAGACTTAGGTTTTTCCCGTTAGGTTAATTTTCTGCTTATGTTAACAGTACCATAAGCATGTACACTACAGTCATGAATACTGAAAATCTTCTCTTTATGAGTGCATAATGCAGATAGATATATCGATGCACACTTATATAAAACATGAACCTTGTAGAACAGTATTTTCAATTATTCCAAGATCCTTTGCAAGGTATTCAAGAGCACCATTTACCACCCTACATCAAACACCACATTGTCAGAGTTATCCAACACAAAGATATTATTGAATGAAAAATAGATGCAGTTATATCCTAAACTATTATAGCATAGATAGCAGCAGCAGCACAAAGAAATGACTTGAGGCATTATAGTCCATTAACCCACATACAAATAGGAAGAGGTTGTACATACCCAAGATGGTAGCCAAATAAAATGGCTCCAAGGCAAGCAACACCAACATATGGTAGAACAGTTCCAGAAGATCTGCTTTGAAGGGTAGTTGGTACAACATCCTCAATGTTTCCATCTGCAACTCAATTTACTCGCTATGAGTATCTGTAAGAACATATAAATATATGTAACAGCTAGCAAGTTATCAAATTGCCATTCAAATCTGAATTGTCAAGCTAACTTTTGCATTGTGGATCATAAAATTATATAGAATACTAATAGGCAATGTAAAAATAATTGAAATATATTGTATAAATGGCATATCTTGTCCAATAGGTTTAAACTAGAAATTGATTAAAACATCTTAACTATAAGTCTCACAACAAAATGACAAGTCGCAAGTGAGTGTGTGAAGCTTCTATTTCATAAAACTAAAAATGGAGCTATAGAAAAACCAAATAATTGCATTGAACAAAAAGAAAGAAGAAAAAAAATAAAGTAGGTGCATTCAGTTGTGCTTCATCATTTCCGTACGAGAAATGGTTAAACAAAAGTAAAAAGGAAAATAAGTAATAAAAATACGTAATTTGTACTAATGGTACAGAATCACACTGATTCATTCACATATTGCACAATCCAAAATCAACTGCTATGCATCACATTATATGTATCACTGGCTAGCTGAACCGTACCATATTGAGTGATTCAAATCTCAAATACAAGTGAGATTTACACTGTAAGCTGACAGAATAGCAGAAGTTGTCCTTATATTTTGCAAGTTAGAGACAATTTTTAGCATTAAAACCAAACTGTGTTTTCGAAGGAATCATCATATATGAAACTGCACAAACGAAAGTATAGTAATACCATTCCTAGTAGAGACAATATTAAGGGCCAACAAAAAAAACGCAACTATAAAACATGAATTCTGCAGTATAATTAGAATTCCCACATGTTCAAATTAAACATTCATGTATGAACTGGATTACAAACCACAAGATTCACATCATTCATCATGCAGATTTCATGTTGGGGAAATCGAGCAACACACTTAACTACCTAAGTCAACAAACATTAGCAACAACAAAAACGACAGCTAACACACATAGACAAGCATAGTCTTGCTAGAAATAAAACATTAATGCAATTCAACAAAAAGCGGCACAGCAAAAACCCAAGTTTTCCAAGAAAACCAAAAGGGTATCATTAAGAAAAACAAAACGTGGTCCATCTACATGAACCAAGTACATTATATACACATCACAGGCAAGACAAATGCAATCCGAAAATGTTTCACAATAGCCAATAAACCAAACAAATCAAAACCATCAGCAATTGGATACAAACCAGAAGCCATAACCCTCACTGATCTGGGCTTAACGGATGACCCAAAAACGCCACCAAAACCAACGCTAGTACCAATTAGCTTTGTTTCCATAGTGGCAGAACCAGGCCTTAACCCGGAAAGATCGATGTTATTCTTTGCCATGGACACTCTGCTACGTCTCAAAACACTCCCATTTCTGAACTCCGTAAAATCCACCAACCCCCTTCGTTTTGGAACCCCCAAAGTGGCTCCTTTAACACCAAAAGTTGATGCATGCATGCTATCTGATAAAAAAAAATTCAAATACCCATTAAATCAAAACATAGAATTTTCGAACAATTATATGTAATAAAACAAAATATATTGGAAATGCTGCGGAGGAATAAGAAAAATGCCACCGCCAATGCAAATGAACTAAGATGGAAGCGTAAAAGAAAATAAAGTAACAGATGGATTACCTTGTAAAAGGGTGACACAGAAAGTAGAAAAGGGTGATGAAAGTTCTGTACTTTAGAGTATTGACGTTCACTACGAAGAGATCAAGCAATTTTTAATTCGGGATTTGCGTTTTCTGAAGGATGGAAGAAAGGAACTTTGAGAAAGAATCCCTTGGGTGTGGAACCAAACACTAAGATGAAGCTGGTGAAGATTTCAACTATTTATGTTTTCTAAAAAATTACTCAGAAAAATTATTCATCCAATTATAGGTAAGCGACAACTCTTCAGAACGTGTTGCTTCGATACATCATCAGATTCAATCTTGATTAATAATTGTGTTTAACATTTAAAGAAGAATTTGATTTCTGACTAATATTAGTTTTAGCCGAATTCAAGTAACATTGTTTCCGGCATGTCTATAATCTCCTATAAAAAAAACTAATATTTTTTTGAAAAAAACAAAACTCATTATATTTATAAGAATTTTTAAAACTGTATTAAGAATAGTTTTTAATAATTACCCATATAAAAAAATTATATTACAATATATCACTGTATCATCAACCTACGTAATGTTTAGTAAAACTTATCATTGTTTATTTTCAAGAAGAAAAAAACAAAACATATACTTCTGATTTTAGTTCATCATGCCAAAAAAATTCAGAAGAATAAACGGGTTGCGAGAAAGAAAAAAGACAAAACAAAAAACAGAGGATTATCTTACGTGTGAATTTTAGGATTAGATTAGCGAATGAGGGGTTGCGTTGGCGTGGTCACGAGAGTGCACGTTCGCGCTACTCTTTCAGCTGAAGCAGTGTCTTTTTTCTCGCGGCGCCTGCATGGATGGACCCAGTAACAACCACTGGACCACAATTTTCTCTGGCTACCGTTTGTTTTTCTTTCATGCATTTTGGCATATTTTCAAAGTATCGTCCTCGTAAAAAGAAATAGTTTAACCTATAATAGATTAGCTCGTTTAAAATATAATCAATTCTTAATGTGTTATATATAATATATATATATATATATATACATATATTAGCACTTTTACAATTTATTATAAATATATTTTTAACTTTTTTATTATAATTATTATAACAAATAGGCACTAAATAATAAAAATTTATTTAGATTAAAATTACAAATTTTAACATTAGACATTGTTATAAATAAAATTTTTAATAATGAAAATAATTATCATAATTACATATGTTAAAAATAATTTATGATAGAAGTACTTTAAAATCATTATTATTATTAAAAAAGGAAAAAATAATAATAACAGTTGAAAATTGCTGCAAAATTTATTCTTATTTGATAATATATTATCATATTTTAAAGATTAAAAGCTCATACAAAAATCACTAAAAATTTTCTAAAATTTTTTAAAATTTCAAAATATATTTATTAGTTTTTTTTATTAATTTTATAACAAATATTTTAACTATCTGATTTATTTAAAACTATTTTAGAATATAATAATAATAATAATAATAAGTATTTGACGAAGTATTTAGTTAAATGTATTATAAATCAACACACATTATTTACCAATAAAATGTCTACCAAAATATTATCATATGAGTTTACTAAGTCTAGAAATATCACAAAAGTATTTGTCAAAATCAATCTACTATTCTATCAAATATGTCAAATAGCATAAGATTATGTCAAATATGTCCAAGTCTTGAAATATACCAGTATATATATGTTAAACTCCATGAAAATTATTATGATTTTCATCGTTATGTTTGCACTTATTGTTTGCTGTCTTCGTTAGCATAATTAAAACTAATGTAGAAGATATCAAATTATACATGCAATACAAAGTACTTACAAGTACATTACTCGCACAATCAAACATGACATTTCCTTCATTTGGATGTATCCTAACATGACACTTTTTAATGTATTTACATTTTCTTGAGAAGTTGTTAACTTTTCCCTCAAACTAGTATCTTCCTCTTTCAATTGAGAACTTCTAGTTGAAACTTGAGAAATTGTGTCCTACACTACTAAATCTTGTTCTAGACTGAAATGCAACAATGTGAAAAGCTCCATAACTTTACTAACACAATTATTAGATAAGATTTCATTAAAATTAACAATTTAACTTATTTCTTATGTCATTTTCTCATGTAAATGCACAAGAACTTAACAAACTATGAGTAATATTAAAAACTTATACAAAATCATCATAATTCAACAAAGAGTAGCATGATTATTTGAACTATTTTTTACCAACATACATGTTTAACCTTCATAATAACAAGCCTTCTTTATTAAATACTAAATACTTTAGTTGATTTAACTGAACTTATCGCAATACATTTGCTTGTTCATTAACATAAGACCCATTTATTTTCTTATGGGTCTTAATATACATTTTTCCTCGACCTTCACGCTCGAGATTTACTTTATAACACATATGAGCATAAGTCCAATAGAACACTACACAATTTTTTTAATAAACTCAACAATAAAAAAATATATTTACATCTTATGTTGTTTTATAGACAAAAATTGTTCACCAATAATACGTGGAATTTTTTACTTTTTTCTAACTTCACTCTTACATAAGCATAAGTAACTTATTATTTAAAAGAAAAGATAAAACAATAATTATTGATAACAATCAATTGTTAAAGATTGACAATTAATTGTTCTCTTGATAATGAGTTATCATAAACACAGTTCCTAAAACTCATCTTTTAATTTTTATACTTATTTGAGATGCAAAATGAATAATAACATGTTAGTAATCTTGGGTCATGCATACATATGATACATAATTAAATGTGTTAGGGTCATTATTTATAAAGCCAAATAATAAAGTGATCTGACTAAATTAAAGATTTGGCTAAAGGCATATGTCATGAAAATAAATATTGTGTAGAGACCAGTTAGTAATTTCTAATTTGATGAGGGGCCAAATTAGAAATACTAAAACTTAAGTAATTCAGTTTATAAATGGTCGTGGTCCCCTTTTGAGAGCACACACAAAGTCATAACGTAGTCTTCCTGTACCTTTCTCCCTATCCCCATCAAGAGAGAAAACCAAAGGGAAATCAAGGTGCTCTACAGGAGGAAGATCGATCACTGCGCATGTAGGAGTGCTCTAATATTATCATTATGGCCAATTCAGGTATGCTTTCGTTTACTATTTACAACTTGATTATCAATATGGGTATGAGATATTGTGTATGAGTTTATGATTGATTATTAGAATCAATATTAGGATCATATTCTGCGTTTATGCTTTCATAACATTCTACAAATATTTTCAATACACAAAAATGAAATAAATTTTAAAAAAGAAAATAGAAAAATATATAATATGAAAGGGTGTTGATTGGCGTGCAACTGTACCAAGGGCCATGCACATGTCATAGGCAACACCTACAAGATTTACAGTGTACTAATTGTACCCATGGTTATGTTAGACCAAAATTGGGAGAGTCACCAACCAATTCCCTTCGTGATAGGGTAAATTCCATGTGACTCACCAAGCCCTAGTTTTGTTTCATACTTCAAGCCTAACCACAAAAACCTCCTCCAACTCTCACTAGGGATGGCAAAACAAGCCAGCCTGACCTGCTTTGGCCTGCCAAAAATAGGCCAGGCCGAGCTGGTTCGTCACTGGAAAATGGGCCAAAAACTTCAACTTGCCAAAAACTTATTTTTTTTATTTTTTATTTATAAAATGTGTTTATATATATATAGTTATAAATAAATATTTAGATCATATTTAATCATATAAATATTGTCTAAGATTTAAATTGATCAATTATTATACTTAATTGGATAAATTAAAATAATTAGGTATAATTACTGATTTGGTATCCCAATTTTTTGGTTAAGTTCAATTTAGTCCCCATACTTTTTGTTTGTTCAATTTACTACCCCAATTATCTAAAAGGATTCAATTTGGTCATCTCCGTTAAGTTGAAGTTAACATTGTGTCCGTAAAGGACACATGTCAAGCCTTGAAATTTTTAATTTTTTTAATTTTTTTTGTAAAAATTTATAAATTGTCACGTGTCAGTTTACCGTCGTGCCATGTGGCAGCTTACAATCATGACACGTGGCAGTGGTAATAATTATTTTCAATTTAGTCCTCTATTTAAATTTTTGGTTCAATTTAGTACCCTAGTTCTTTAAAATGATCCAATTTTGTCTTCTCCAATTTGAGACCAAATTAGTAACTAAGTTTAATTATAACTTATATATACATGTTAAAATAATTGTTTTTAATTTATACATCAAATCACTGCACCTAAATACTTAAATTATTTTATTTTTTATCTTTTTTATCTTTTTAATTTTTTACACCTGAATTTTTTTACACCTGAAATTTTTTACACTTGTAAAAGATAAAATAATTTTAATATTTAGGTGTAGTGATTTGATATATAAATTCAAAACAATTATTTTAATATGTTTATATAAGTTATAATTAAACTTAGTTATTAATTTGGTCTTAAATTAGAAAGGACAAAATTGGATCGTTTTAAAGAATTGAGGTACTAAATTGAACCAAAACTTTAAATAGAGGACTATATTGAAAACAACTATTACCACTGCCACGTGTCATGATTGTAAGCTGCCACATGGCACGACGGTAAACAACACGTGGCAGTTTTAAAATTTTTTAAAGAAAAAATTAAAAATTAAAAATAAATTAAAATTTTTTTAAAAAAAATTAAAAATTCAACGGCTTGACACGTGTCTTGTACGGACACGGTGTTAACTCCAACTTAACGAAGAGGACCAAATTGAATTCTTTTAAATAATTTGGGTACTAAATTGATCAAACCAAAAGTATGGGGACCAAATTGAACTTAACCAAAAAAGTAGGGTACCAAATCATTATACCAAATAATTATTACATTTACATGTTAAATTATTGTATTATAAGTAATAATTGGAATTTAATTTGTAAGTGTCAATGATTTAAATTATAATAGTATTATATATTTACATTTATACAAAATATAATACAAAATATTTATTTTTTTAATTATTTTTAATTTTTAGAAATAAAAATGGGCCAGCGGGCTGGTCCGTCTTTGAGCTGCCAATTTGACGAGCTGCCAGTTTGATGAGTGAGCCTAACCTAACCCACTTTATGGTGAGCCAAAAATTTTACAACCCGGCTCAGCTCACCACGGGTTGGTGAGTTAAGTGGGTTGACTAACTAACTAATATAAATAATAAAAAGTATTTTTTTGTCATTTTTAAATATTCATATTCTTTTCCCTTTTTTTTTTGCTTTCTTTTTGTCATTTTTAATGCTAATTTTGTTCCTATCATATTAAATAGGATAGATAAATTCTTATTCTAAATACACAACTTTTCAACATTGAATTTCAAAGCTAAATTTTAGCCAACAAAAAGATATAAGTGAAAGCATTATAGAATATAAAGGTTTAAAAGTCAAAAGAGAGTTCAAAACCTTAACCATAAAAAGAGAGAAATAAATATCCAATACTATATAGCTGAATGTGAAACTAAAGACTGCACAATTTTTTGCTTGACAACTAAGATTATTGGTCTTCTAATTCTAATCACATTATTAAATGCTGAAATTATTATCAATGGCAAATGGCAAAAAATAAGCTCATTCAAGGTGGCAATCACATCATTTTGTTGTTGTTTATTAAATTTAAGCACTGCATATAGCATTTGGGAATGGCACATAAGGTCGTGCATGAATTCAATAACAAACATTTTAAATCTCCTTTCATTAACCCAAATAAATTGAAAATAAAATGATTTCAAGCATTAAAGTGAAATTAATTCCAAGTATCATCAGACTTGTTGTTCATATTAGCTAGATTATAAGATTTAAATTGAAATTTTCTATAAACATGTGTCATGAGGAAAATGACATAAATGGAGGTTCTGAGTGATTTGTTTTGAAATCCAACCAAGGAAAAGACACTAACACAAAAGGGTTTTTACGTCTACGCATTCCCGCCTGACATATAGGGATCAGACAGTAAAAATGACCAGTGGCATACTTGTAAATAAGTCATCAATATTTACGTCTGGCCACACATAGTCAGACATAAATTTATGTCTGGTTTAAATGAATCATACGTAAATTTATGTATGACTATGTTTGGTCAGACGACGTAAATATCGAAATTTACGTATAACATAGAAGCGCCAGACGTAAACCTTAAGTTTTTTAATTTCAGCCTATCTTCTTCAGTGCTTCCAACTCTGCACAAAAAGGCTTTAAGTTTGTTTGCCTCCATTTCTCTGTGCGCGAAAACCACCAAAGGTATCAAACTTACCATTTTGCATTTCCTTTTTTATTCATTTTTGTGTTTGCTTCCATTTTCGTTTGTCTCCAAGTTTGTTTGCCTCCATTTGCATTTCTCGAAAGCTTGAAACCTTCCCTTTGCAACAATAGTGTTCACGGCGGTATTCGACGCTGGTCTACGGCAACGTTGTGTGACGTTGGTGTTCAATGATGTTGCTTTGCCTCCATTTGCGTTTCTTGAAAGCTTGAAATCCTCCCTTTTGTAGTAACAGTGTGCAACAACGACGTTCGACGGTGGTTTGCGGCAACGTTATGCAACGACGGTGGTCTGTGGTGACGTGCGACGGTAGAGGACGTTGTGGTCTCCAATTGTTGTGGTGACGCGCGGTGAGTCTCCTCCGAACTGTAACAAATGTGTGACCTCTTAAAGCACCATTTTTCTGCGTGATTTTACATCTGCTCAGATCCCAACACGTGTAAATTTACGTTTGTGTGCTCATGTCGGACGTAAAACCATGTCTAATATTTGGATAGACATAAATTTACGGCTTTTGATATTACGTCTGATCTAACACGGACGTAAAAACCAAAAAGCGTCGAACATAAAAGGGCTTTTATGTGTTAGTGAGAGCACGCAAAAGAAGGAAAAGTAGGGACAAAAATAGCTAGACGAGTCTACAAATATGCAAATGATTGTTTTATTCAAAAACATCACATTGAAGAAAGGGCGAAATATATTAGATACACTACTAAAGGTAAAAAATTGTACCAGCATTGGCCTCAAAATCTTTAAAACGTGTTATAGAAGATGCGAAATTCAACTAATAAAAAGGAAGAATAACAAATATAGATGGACAATCTTTATGGCTTGAAGTACTGGTTAAAGGAAGGCTATGATCATAACTAGATAATCAGTGTTAGAAAATGATTAAACAAATAATACTAATAATAATAAAAATATGAGTAATATAATAATGCCAAGACATATATATGAATCAAAGAATATTAATCAGACCCAATAATTCTTATAACAATAATAGATTGAAAATAAATAAGGAAAGAAGTATAAATATCTTGGGTTGAGGCACGTAGAGTGTTGTCTTTAGAGAGAAAACATCCCTACTACACAAGATAATACACAACATTATACGTTCCTCTCCCAAGATACAACAATCCATCATATCGACCGAGTGTAGCAAAGGATCTCTAAACCTTATGAACACCATTGTTTTAAAAGATAGTATAAAAAAGAAAAGAAGAACACTTTTGATAGAACTCTAGTGTTTGTTGTTGTGTTTTCCTATGCACCCAGGTGGTATTTATAGGTAGAAAAAGGAGACACAAGAATAAATATTAATAAAAAATATAGTCCTTAATCATAAATAACATTAACCCATCAAATTAAAGGTCTATAACATCATGAGTAACAGTAGGTTTTTATTTTAATTATTTATTTTTAAAATTATATTAAAATATTTCTAACAATCCCCCACATAATTTAAAAAAAATAAAATGAAACAAAATATATTATCTTTTAAAACAAAATATTGTAGTTCAGCGTAAGGAACCTTCCGGGTTTGAGCCTTACACCTAGTGCCTATAAACTTCCACTAGAGAAAATGCAAAGACTTGATTGTGTTGAGCTACATCCCCTATGACCAAGTTTTAGTAAATAACATAAAATATCAGTGTTCAATATAGGTTCTAATTAGTGGGTGCATGTTACGACCTTGTGCATGTATCTTGTTTCATGAATGTCACTTAGAGACTTGCCCATGTATCTTGTTTCATGAATGTCACTTAGAGACTTGCCCATTGTTACCCATTGAACTCCATTCCATGGGATCGCCATTCATGTGGAGATGGGTGTCCATTGTTGCAACTAATTTATGGGCTATAGTCTCATTCCCCTCGACGAATCAAATACTTTTGATGCATCAACCCTTTGATAAGAAAATCTGCAATATTTCTTTTTGACTTGACAAAGTCAAGAGAGATAATACCATGAGTAATTAAGTTTCTAATAGTCATTCTCATATGTCCATTTTCCATTGACATTTTTACTGGAAACTTTAAATATAACAATTTAACTGTCATAATGCATTGAAAATAGGAATAATTTATGCTTGCATAGTAGATCATTACAGAACAACAACTTTTTAACATATTTCCATGATAGTGCACCTCCATCCAAGGTTAAAACATAACCATAATCATAACCATAACCAGTAGGTGATTTTGTGTCACCAGAATCAATATCCAATTTATATTGATATATCCTTCAATCATCTCAAGAAATTGGACATATTGTCATGATTAGAAGAAACACAAATAATATTACACTAGATGGCAAAATAGTACTAGAGGTATATTTTCACTCACTTCATAATATATAACCAATATTTTTTTTTATATTAAGAGGTATGTTAACCATTGCAAAACACCCTCACACTTTGAAATATTTTAAATGCGATTCTTTTTTCTTTCATAACTCAAAAAGTTTTATCACAACCTTTTATGTTCAAAATATGGCAAACAGAATATAAAGTTTCACTAATATAAAATTAGCCAAGCTAGAACTTGAAGCATAACATTTATCATGTCAAACAAAAGCATTTTTTTTCTATACCATTAGATAAATACTATTTGAAGATGCTACTTAATGAATAATACCATGAGTTTCACACCAAAACACTCATGTATAAAGACATGTATTCTTATTTCTAAAGACATATATTCACCACTTTCCTTTTTTAATCAATTTTGTACCTCAAAATTTTATAATTTGAATGGTATCTAACCAAACTTCTCAATAATTATAATAATAGTATGTCATATATCACAACTAACATTTATAATAATCAAATAAGAATTACTAGATATTTTATTGCAAGATAAAGGTACTGAACTAAAACAAACCATCACAAATATATCATTTACCAACCAAAACACATGTTCAGAAATAATAATCATATTGCACTCAAAAACTGCTTCGTAACCTTGTTGAGCAGCAAAGAAGTTTCTAAAACCAGAAACATGTAAAACGCCTTTTTTTAAAAAAAAAAAAAAGTAAAATTCTAGAAGACAAGT
>Ga0214544_1002191_pt1 | contig 41175 bp, 24 predicted proteins | sample CNSS3metaG_FD_160074 | JGI IMG/M metagenome (GOLD analysis project Ga0214544, IMG submission 160074) | Root nodule microbial communities from cowpea collected in UCLA plant growth center, Los Angeles, California, USA - CNSS3 | ecosystem: Host-associated > Plants > Roots > Nodule | place: USA...
TTTACTTTATGCTTTATGCCTTTGCTTTACTCTCTCCTCCACATCATTTATGCTCCCCAATCACCATGCGCCACCTAGCATTGCTTTCTTACTCCTAATTAACCTACAAAGCAAATAAACATAGATTGGCATGTTGGCTTAAGTCAAGTCAACTATAGTCAACAAGTCAAACCTAGTCAAAGGTCAACAAGTCAAACCTAGTCAAAGGTCAACAAGTCAACTAAAGATTATTCAACTAAGTCAACTTAGGAAATCAAAAATAACAAACACAAATGAAAGGGATGAAGGATTAGTGAACTTCCTTTCTAAACATGCTTAGTCTTCTTAAGCATGTGCCTCCATCCTTGGTTGGGGTCAATCCTTCGTCAGAATGGTATGATGCAACTCATTACAAATATGCGTACCTAAATGCACACTACTGTACAAAGGAAAACTTATTGTGCAAAGAATTTTGAAACACTTTTATCAAAACAATTTTTCACAAAAGACTTTAAGAATTTCTAAAGAGAAAATTAGATAAAAGTGATTTAGAAATGCTCCTAGGAAAGGGAGGTGAGTCTCTTGTACATGCTTAGAAACCAAGCCTTTCCTAACCAGAGATCTCTAAATAACTTTCACAAAATTTCTCAATGAAAATTCTAAGAGAAAACAACTTTTGATTGTAAAAAAACAATTTTTTTTGAAGTGTGTGGAAAAAATTAAAACTTAAAGACCAAAGGAAGGTCAACTAGGTGGTAAAAGAAAGGCACCTAGATATCACAGTGACCTAAAACAGAAAATCAAACATACCTATCACAGGCACCTAGATATTTCGCACAACAGCTCCACCTTCAATAAGGATAAACACCTATAAGGCTACCAAAAAAGAGTGAGTCTTCAGAGCAAAGAAAGCTAGGAAAATCAAGTGCTTCCACTTAAGAATAGAAAGACAAAAAATCAAGAAAGGCTCAAATTTAAAACTGGACTGCATCAATTGACAGAATAAATGGACAAAGTCAAATGAATAAACAAGAAAGACAAACAAGGAAAATAAGGTAAATCAAGAAAGATGGTACACAAAAAGAACCAAAGGAATAGGTCTAGAATATGATTAACAAAACATGCATCTTGTAAGACCCGCAAAAAATTAATTAATTAAATAAATAATTAATTAATAAATGTGGGTAGTAGAAGCTTTATGGCATTAAATTTTGATTGGCACGATGTGGAAAAGTACTAGCTCAATTGATTGAGAGTACTTTATATGTGTAAGAGCACTTGGGTTTGAGTCCTATGTATGCCAAATTTGTGTTATTATTTGTTATTATTTTTAAATATATGTTAGTCATGCTGTGGAATAATATGATATTTGAATTATATTAGTTAGCATGAAATAGGAATTTGGCATGATGGTTTGGCATTGGTTTGGCATTGCATGGTTATGGGTTCAAGTCTTAGAAAACCCAAATTAAACTTTATTTTTGCCATTTTGAATTTTGTTGTGAATGTGAAGAGTTGAAAGAACCCTGGATGAATTGGGCAGCCTAGGAGTGGCTGAAAAACAGTCCATAATGCACTCATGAATGACAATAAACACTAGTTTTAAATCATTTTCGTTTTATTCCATTAAACCATAATTAAGCTCCAATTTAAAAGGCCAATTAGTGGTAGAAGAGAGGGTTTTGGTAGTTTGTCATTATGCTAGCAAAGGAGAGAACGAAATTTGAGAGTTGTGAGGTGGGGTGGATCATTGGACTGTATAGAGGAGAGTCAAGGAAGGTCATTGGAATCAAGGGAGAATTTTCAAGTTCCAAAGTTAAGCTAAGGAATCCAGGTTAGGGGAGTTGTAATCGTTATTTTATTTTGTGTATCGATTATGTATGATGAAATGTATGAAACTGGATGCAAGCCATGTGAATTCTGTCATTTTCGTGTTTTCTAGAAATTTTCCAGAAATCGCCTGGCGGGCATTCAAAGCCGCCAGGCGGCTTATGCTATTTTGTGGTGTTTGTGGGTTCCAGAGATGGAACCGCCTAGCGGCACTACTTTACCCGCCAGGCAACGCTTGGAGACTTACTCAGTTTTCTGGGTTTTTGCTTGAACTGCCTGGCGGTAAGGATCAACCGCCAGGCGACGCGAACCTTTTCCCTCGTTTTTGGTATTTTAGGGGGCCTAGGCTGATTTTGTTCAGGAGGAAAGCTAACCAAATCCTTAAAGAATGGCTTAGATATCATAATGTTGGTATAATCACGAAATTTAAGTAGAAATTGAATGGAACAGTAGTAGATATTTTAGGGCTAATTATGTAGGATTATTTCAATTCGCACTGTGTTAATTGGTAATTGTTGTTGGAATGGTATGTTATGAATTTGAGGAATGAACCGTGATTATGAATACATGAGTGAAGCCATTGGGTAGTTAATCCGATTACAATCAAAAAAGCTGGGGTTGGATGGAGTTGCAAGTACAGAAATTCTGGAAAATTGCCAGAAGTATAAGTACCGCCTGGCGGCACGGGACTTGCCGCCTGGTAGTGCTGCTGCGTGGTTGTGATGACAACTGCTGGGTTGGGTTCTATTACAGTTTAGTTGGGATTAGTAGATTGGATTTTGTGAGATTGCGAGAATTTGATGATGGAGTTCTTGGGCATGCACTAAAGAGGTTGGGATTACCTTAGGAGGTAATGATATTAGCTATTATAGGTCTTGCTTATATTATGGCATAGTAGGAATTTTGGACCTGGATAAGTTGGGTGCAAGGGGTTTAGAGACTTGAACAATTGTTGTGAATGGGAATTTAACTCTAAGTTAACGCTAGAAAGGGGAATGAGTTGGGAATGGATGTATGGACTAGAATAAAGTTAAGCAATAAGCACTGGGAGTGTATTGTGGTGTGGTAATGTTTAATAAGGTTGACTTTAAGAAAGGCCAAATTGTACCCTTGTGTGGTTGAATTTATGGTGAAAGTAGGAAATTGGACATTAAGCTAGCCACTAGGAAAGTGATTCTACTAGATTAGTGGAAGGCAGCGTGAGCTTTGATGCTGGGAGTGAAGAGTCAAATCTGTGCAGAAATACCCAAAAACCAGAAGTGTGCCAGTTTTGATACAGCGCGTGGCGGTGATTATAGACTGCAAGGCGATTGCGACAACGTCAGTAAGGTTCTGGACTTAGTGGCGCCTGGCGGAGGGAAAGGTCCCGCCAGACGATAGCGACAGAAGCAGTAGCCCTCTATAGCACGTCCGCCTGGTGGTGTGGACTGTCCCGCCGGTCGGTTGTTGCAGACTTTATGGTTTTTTAGGCGCTTGGCGCCTGGCGGTACGCATCCCCCCGCCGGGCGGCCTCAGAGCAGATAGCGCCTAGCGGTATGTGTCCCCCGCTAGGCGATTTGGCTGTTGTAAGTTATAGTTCTTGGACTTTTTAGGCGTGATCTACAAGGCTTTTGGTGATGCTTCAAAGGTAAGATTGCTGGGTCCTTGAGTTGAGCTCGAAACGTATCCCTTCAGTTGAGCTCGGGATAGGGGTTAAGCACGTAGCATTCCTCGAGTTGAGCTCGGAATGACATCCCTCGAGTTGAGCCTGGGATGGCGGATGAACACGAGGAACCCTTAAGTTGAGCTCGGGTTGGCGAGTGTTGTCGGTGTGAGTGTGCTGGTTATGGCCACCCATTTGTTTGTGTTTGGCAATGATCGTGTACGCGGTACACGTGAACAGATGTTGTTGATGTAGGTGGTGCTGGTGAGGCTTAGCCACAGAGCGGGGATATCCTGGGATTTTTATGTTTATGTTTTCTATCTTTGATTTGAAATAAGTTGTAAAGGATCATGGCCTATTTTGACTAGACTTTCAGCTTTGTAATTATGGATTATGGATGCTTTAGTAAAATAATAAAGTTTTAAATTTCCCGTGTTTTGGGAAATGAGGATTTATTCATAAATGCAATATATTTAAAATTTAATATTCCTTTATTTTATTAAAATCCGTAATATTCTGATAGGATGTTACACGTCTCAAATTGAAACTAGAATACAAAATAAGTGGGAAATTGTGAACTGCTCTAGCAACTTTCTTTTTCCAGAGTTTCTTTTAATCAATTTGTTTCCACTGAATTTTCTTTTCTTTCCTTTTCTTTTCACTGATTTTCTTTTCAGCTTTCAAATATCAATCATATTCTTTAGTTTAGGCCATAGTTCACAACAAATTTCACGCTTCCAATGTCAACTTAAAAAATTTGAAAGACACTCAATCAAGGAAAGATTGATTCTCGTTAAAGCAAATGAATCACGAATGTAGTAGAATGTGATTTAGCCAAAAACCATACAATAATGAAACCATGTACAGCAGTAAACAAATAGCCAAAAAGAAGGTAATACAACACTATGAATCAACATTTTAATTTGATTTGCACATAAATGGTGCCAACGACAAACTGAACATATATGATTCAAAGAAACACATGTATGATTCCAAAATCAACAGGAATAAATTGCTTCCAAGAAGCATATATGCATATGGCCAACATAATAGCTCTGCATTATCAGAAATCAATGGATGCACTGCAAATGGATGTGAATATAGTCTCACAGATAGACTAGACCAAAATAGTGAAAACAACAAACATTAGGAGCAAATAGAAATGAATTGATGTTGTTTCAAGGAAACTGATGTGGCAAAAATCAATTCATCATTAGACTCAAGTAGCTTGACAGTGCAAATATAGCAACAAGAACCAATGCTGGAAAAGAACTTGAAAACAAGTACTGGTGGCTCAAGAAAAAAGACACGACTAGTAATAGCACCACTAACAACAGTGGAATGAAAACAAGGACTGATGTAATTACATAGAGGTTGAATCAGAAAATAGATATGGCTAAAAACATCTGAACACAACAAAAAAGGCCAAAAATGATTCATCAACACATAATGCGCAAGAGCGAGGTGCTAACACATCCTATGCATTCACAGACCCAAGCATGAGTTTCCACATGTATATCCTGATACAATTCAGAACTCTATGGTTGAATACTTTTGAGTTGCTTCGGTCAAGAGGAATCCTTGGCTAACAGATTGGTTTCAGAAACAACACAAGGCAAACAATAATAATTTTAGCAGAATTAAACGAGTACAATATCAATTGGCACTACAAAACAATTGCTAATGATCTAATAGCAAAGTCAGAACTCCAAAAGACATACAAGAACAAAAAGTAATGATTTAAAAAAAATAAAACATAGACTGAACAGAGGCAAAACATTGAACAATACACAAATTAGGCACAACTGCTATGGAATTAACGACATATAAAACAAATTAAATATGACTTAGATATAACAGAGATCAGAATAAAATAAAGCTAAGTAAGAAAAAAAAGAATTAATCCTAAGACATGCATTGAATGGCAGAATCAGAGATCTAGACATTTCATCATGACGATATTGATTCAAGAAAAATATGAACAACTTGAATAAATCAAGTTCAGCAAGAAATTTTAGCAATGCGAGTGAGCACAGAAAGCATACGTGAGAGAAAAAAAATCAAACTCAAATGGAAGCAGAACAATACAGAATCGAAAGAAGAAACAAGATAAGAAGCTTAGCTTTGGACACACCAAGAATCAAGTGGCTCTAAATACCACTTGATAAGGCCGGCATCACACACATTCAGCGAAATCTTGCTCCAATCGATGATGAATCACTTGAGCGGCCTCCAAACGTTGATTTGTTAGTGGAAATCGACCAAATACGTAGTAGAATACTCGATTGAGTTCGAGTAGGGAACTATTACTCAAACTTTCACTGTTTTAGGGCAACCCGACGAGGTAAAGTTTGAGCTTTAAGAAAGGGGATAAACCACACTATATTCATCAAAGCTAATTGATACAAAGGGTTGGCCTGCCTTTATAGGTGAAGGCAGCCAGAAACAAAATGTGTACAATGAGAAAGGAAAAGAAACCAATCGACAAAAACAAAGGAAAGGATAACGTGAACCGTGTCCCTAGTTAAGGGTGGCACTCGTGAAGATAAAATGGAAACCCTAGCAGCTAAGGGTTATACTGCGCGAAGGCTTTTTGTGTGGGAGAAAAGGAAGCCTAGCAAAGGTGTGTCTTATTAAAGCAAGGTTTTTATGGTGTGCATGTAGTAGTTGGAGTGCTAGATCCTTGGTCACATATGGGCTGGTAACTCTACTGGTTGCAGGCCCAATTTAGATGCTGAACGCATGAAGGCTGGATGCTGGCTGCAACACAAGACTTGCCCAAAGTGGCAAACACATAGAAAGTTAGCTTTAAATTGGGTTGCACGGATAAGTTGATGGCCCAATAGGTGAACTTGTTCTACTTGCGTAAGACGTAGTTGAATTCTCAGTCTATAATATGGACTGCATATCGAAAGAGCCCAATTAGGTTGTAGGCAATATAAATAAATAATGACCAAAAGATTCAAGACCTAACAATTATTTAAAATAAAAAAAAAAATAAAGAAAATTTGGCCTAGGCGTTGGCCCAAGCTATAAGCCTTGGGGTGGATTCATCACCCTATATACATTACTATTTGTAGCATAACCAAGATGGATTACTTCAACAACTTTTGCATCAAACTTGCCAAGTTTTTGTTTACCATTATTTAGAAAAAAACATTTACAACCAAAAAACTTTTAGATGAGTTATAACAAGTCTTCCTCCTTTAAGAAGCTCATAAGGGGTTTTCTTTAAAATAGGAATAATTAACACACGATGTAAAATATAACTTGTTGTGTTGACTGCATCAACCCAAAAGTATTTTGGCCGTAAATTTTCATTAAACATGGTTTTAGCAAGTTCCTCAAGTGATCTATTCTTTCTCTCAACCACACCATTTTGTTGAGGAGTTCAAGGAGCTGAAAAGTTCCGTCTTATACCATGTTTTTCCTAAAAGTTTTCAAACTTTTCATATTGAAACTCTCCTCATGATCACTTTGAGTAGAAACAATTTTACCATCTTTTTAATTTTCTAAAATCTTACCAAGTCTTTTGAAAGCATGATAAGTATTATTTTTAGATGCTAAAAATAATGTCTATGTGAACCTAGAAAAATAATCTACCATGACTAATGTAGAGAAGTTCCCACCAAGACTCACGGTTCATAAAGGTCCAAATAATTTCATGTGAAGTAGTTCTAAAGGTCTATTAGTTGAAACACAATTCTTAAGGATAAAAGAAACCTTAGTCTATTTCACATCATTTGTCCTTTACAAACTTGAGTTGTCGCAACCCTTCAACCAAATGTTTTCATTTTAATCAGTTTAAATGATTCATGTGTAAGAACACAATGTATACTATTTGATGCATGATGCAATCAAGCAAGTAGATATTATTTACTCTTTTTTCTACTAACATAATACTACCAAATGCATCAAATATAAGGAAATGAGTAGGTTTTAAAGACTACTTTATATCCTTTATCACACAATTAGCTTATACTTATAAGATTGTGCTTTCAACCCTCAACAAGGAGAACATCTTTGATATTGAATGAAGATCCATTGCTTATGGTTTTTGTTCCAAGAATTCTTCCTTTGTTGTTATCTATATAAGTCATGAATCCTTCATTCTTTGATCTCAATTTTCAAAAAATTTCTTGATCACTAGTCATGTGTTTGGAAAACCCATTGTTGAGGTACCATAGATCCTTCTTATCACTTTTCAAGACCAATAAAACAAATTAGTATTATAGGGTACCCTTAATAGATAAGGTCCTTTCGTGGTCCTTTTGGGATCCATTTTAAATATCCCTTAAGTACATCATACTTTCTTGCATTGCAATTTTTAAAAACTGACCTTTTCTTATAAAATTAGTACAAGCTACGGAAGGCATATCACTTGATTTATTTGTGAAAAAGAATTTTACAAAATTCTTGAATTTGTTTTCACAAAAAGGAATGGTAGCCAATTCTAGCTTTTCCAAAAACTCAGTTTTGAGAGCCAAGAACAACTTCTAATTTTTTTTTTCCTTTAGTGAACATTCCCAAGTTTTCAAAAGGTATTTAACTTTTTTTTCTATAATAGTGCATGTGTCACAGGTTTTTAAGATCAACTGATTCACAATCATAGGTTGAATTTCTGTAAATCAGGTCCATGTTTTCAAAATCCTCTTTTAAATCAGCTAATTCTTTTTCCAATACGTTAACTCTATTTTCTAGCCAATTATTTAAGTCTTTTAGCCGATTATTTATGACAATATCCATATTTGATTCGTCATGCATTTCTTCAAAAAGCATGCAATAACTGATGATAATAATTTTTATCTTTTGAAGACAAAGAACTTACATGACTTGATGATGATGACTCATAGCCAACCATGAGACACAAGTTTGTCTCCTCACTTTCTTCTTGTGATGAGATACTTGTTGAATAATCACTATCACCCTCAAGTTGTATATGAACGTTTCTCCTTGGACTTGCTTTCCTATTCCTATCAGCACCTTTATCCTTATTTTTGTTAAAGTTTAGACACTCAATCTTAATTTACCTTTTTCTCATAGCAATGTTCTTTACCTTTTTATCACCACTCTCTTGTTCAATCAGCTTATTCATTTCAATTTCATGTTCCCTAAGCTTTCCAAAGAAGGAAACAATAGTTATTGTTGACAAATCCTTTGATTCTGAAATTGCCATGATTTTAGGTTGTCAAGTTCTATCAAGACACTTCCAGACCTTGACGTTTAACTCCTATTTGTTAAATTCATTTCTCAAGCCAATAAGATGGTTAACAATATGCATGAACCTTTTATGGACTTTAACTATGGTTTCTCTTAAATGCATCCTAAACAATTCATACTCTTGAAACAATGCATGTTTCCTAGCTCTCTTCACATCATTGGTTCCTTCACGTGTGACTTGTAACACCCTAGGCGGATATAACTTCGTAAAGCAAAATATAATTAAAATCAATTAAAATATTTGATACCATTCCCAAACGCTTAGAATAAAAATTCATAATCAGTAATTAAATTATTACAAGTCCAAATCCAAACCAAACTTAAAGAAAATAACAAAATAATTAAAGACATGTTTCTTTAATAAAAATCCCAACAAATAACCCTCACTCTGTCTCTATGCCTCTCCATCATCACTTGAAATAACATCTGCTCGCATGTGACAAGTCATACTATCATCATCAAACACAACCAAAAAGGATGAGCTCAAACAGAATAAAACATGAATGAACAACATGAATACCTCACTTAAAGGTAAAACTACTCTTGACAATACTCACACCTTTAGAAACATTATAACACAAGAAAAATATATAGCCCTAGTCTCATAACCTATGAGACTAGCACATCCAATCACATCGTGCACATACTCGATGATGGCCTTAAGGATTTCATATGCTTCCGCGAACTTGTCCGCTCATGGTCCAACCGCTACGAACCTCCCCGCTCGTAGTCCAACATGCGTGTACACATCTAATTATGAACTTCCTTGCTTATGAAACCCTCAAGTGTGGGCATAGAACATAAGAGCCTCCCCACTCGTATCCCCATACAAGAGTATCACCAATACGAATCTCCCCATCTGTATTAATTACGCCTTCAAACTCAATTACGAACCTTCCCGCTCATAATAATTTCAAGCATATCCTAGGACCAAGGCCATCACCCCACACTTGAGCAACGATTTCTCCTTGTTATGACTTAGCAAACTAATTCTTTTAGATGTATCGCAATTCCACAATTATTTATAATTAAATATATATTATTTTATCTAATTTTCTCGAGTCTTAGATGACTTCAAGTACGTCCCACAAGTCTTTTGCACAACTACATTGAGAAACCCTAAAATATTCATCCAAATTAAAAATGAGTGTCAAGATGTTTTTGGCAGCAAAATCATATTGAGCCTTCTTTTTTCTTCTTCTGTCCAAAGATTCCATGTCTTATTGACTTGTTCATCATTAACATTTTTTTCTTCGGAATGAATGGTCCATTCATCATATATAGCAAGCCAAATTCCTTGGTCAATTGATTCTATAAAAGTTTTTATGCATATTTTCCAAAACTGATAGTTCAAACCACTAAACATAAAAGCATCTTTTGCAAAGGGAAGCTTGTTTTCAGACATTTGAAAAAAAAATAGGATCAAACTTGAAGAATTTTCAAGAACCCGCTCTGATACCAAGTGTAAGCATTAAAAGACTTATAAAGCCAAGAAAGGGGGGTTGAATAGGCCTTTAGAAAACTTTATGTTTAATTTTAAGCTTGTAAAAATCTTTTACTTAATTCTGATTGACCAAAGATTTCAGGAAACTATCACTTCAGAATCACACTTTTCAATCAATTGAAAATATAGTCAATCGATTAAACTACTCATAGTGAGTACATAGAAAAATCAATTAATTCCAGATTTGGAATTTAATCACTTTATCTGCCCAGATTAATTGATGGAATGTTTTATCAATTGATTATGCAAATATGTTAGGATCACAATGAAAGATTACGTACATTGATTTTCATGATAGATTTAAACTAGGAATAATGCAATGCAGGAAAGATAAACCAATACACACATAACTTTTATACAAGTTCACTTCAATGGAGCTACATCTAGTTAGTCAAGGCAACTTGGGTTTGGCTTTCCAATATTTCAAAAGATTACACAATCCTTACAAGATTAACTTTCAAAAATATACAAACCAACACACCAAGTTTCTTGAATCACGCATGAAACACACACAACACAACAATAGACCCTCTTGCAGACCTTGACTCGCACCAGAAACAACACAAGTGCACAAGAAATATCGAACCTTCAATGCAAAAAAACACAGATCAATCACAACTCCGAGACCTCTAAGTTAATTTCACACAACAACAACACTGATTTCCTTAAAGAGAATGTGATTTTCTTATTTTCTAAACGATTTTGCACGCAAAAGTAAGTTTCTCACATTCTCACAAATAAAAATCAGGTTTTACAGCATGTCAACTGACATATTTAACTTATTTAAAATACTTCTCAATCAGTTCATTTCACCTACTTTAAGTGAAATTAGTTGACTGATTGTTATTTAAATCGATCAAATATGTTGTTCATAGAATTATCCATTTAAAAACCTTTTTGACATATTGAATAACTGCAAATAGACACAAGACTTCTATCCTAAGTTAAATAGTCTTCAAGTTCAAGTTTCATCTACAAGCTTAAAGCCATTTCATGCCAGCCAATTCAAAGCCCACTTCAAGCGTGATTAGATCTTCAATCCTTTATCAAATCTTTATGCAACAAATCCATTTGTGCCAACACTCCAATGAGTTTGAATGACATAATAGTCATATCTTAATCACAGTGTCAAACAGATAAAGTCTAAGTTTGTCTCTTGGATTACTCCCTTCTACCCACAAAAAATGTTAGGAAATTAAGATTTTGATGAGTAGAAAGAATGTGAGGATGATAAGGTTGGTGCAATGTGCTTCTAGATAGGGGTTTTTAATAGAGCTTAGACCCTCTCTACGAGGAATAAGTTGAAATAATTTAAAGCAAATAGATGAACTATAAAAGGATTTTATACTTGTTCATCGAAACTCACAAGCTATTTTCAATTCTTCCTTAGGCATACAACTTATATACAAATATACAAGACTATCCATATTATGACTATACAAACCTCTCAAAGTCATACAAGTACACAAACTTCTCCATGTTCTGAGTATAAAATTATCCAAGTATTAACCTTTTTAATCTCCCCCAACGATTAAGAACTCTTAAGATAATAAGGAAATCACGCTCAAAATAAGATAGCACAACTAAACGAGTAAAACTTAACAAAAATATAAAATATTACAATGCTTATCACCCACCCACTGTTTACAAGGAGATGATAACTATAGACGTTGTAATCTTATTCTTTCTCTTATATCTCATTTTCTTTCTTCCTCTTATTATATATCTTTTGCAAATTGTTGTTTCTTTTCTTATTTTTATACTTTCTTATTATTTTCTTCTTTAGCTTGATCTCTCTTTGTAGTTGTAAAAGACATGACCATTGAACGCTTATCAAAACAAAATAAATTGATTGTTCACCAATACGTATTAACATCTTTATCTTGGATGCTTCACAAAAGGATGTTTTGATAGGATCTACAAAGATTTTTGTTTCTTCACTTGAAGTTATTTCTTTTTCTCCTTTTCTATATATTCTTAATTACCTTTTCTTTATACCCAGAAGTGGAGCCTCATAGGAGCAGGGAGGGGCCTAGGCCCCCCCAAATATTTTTGATTTTTTTCCAAAATTATATATCCATTTTTTTTAATTTTTAAAAATTTTGAAAATTTTAAATTTATATATAGTATATTTTAGAAATTGATGATAATTAAATTGTCTCTTTATTTATTTTATAAAATACAATATTTAATGTTAATAAATAATAAAAAATAAAAAAATATATTTAGGTTTAATTAGTCTTCTAATATTTGTTTTCGTATAAAAATATCAAATTGCTACTAAATTGAAAGTAAAAGAACTGGAAGATCAACTTACATTTTTGGAAACAATAACAAAAAGAGTAATTAAATCAAACATTTATTAAAATATATTTTATTTTCTTCTGTCATTGGCTTTTAAAATTTTGACAAAATTGTACTCATCTCTCACTATCATATGTTTTTTTTTTGAAGAAAAAATGAAGTTAGACACATATTCATTATGTTTGCTCTCATTTCTCATCTGTTTCCTTCATTTCTCGAAGATAAAAAAAGGTAACTCTTTCTTGTTTTACTTAATGATAAAATATTACTTTAATAGTTATTAAAATTATTTTTTATCTCATGAGCCTTTTGTATACTTACTTTTTATGATTATAGAAGAAAAAAAATCATGTATTATATGTTTTTTTATAATCGATTTTTAACTGTGACTTGATTATAATATATTTTTCTTCTAATATTTATGTCTCTCAATATTTTATTAGATTATGTAAATTATTTTTTAGTATATTTAAAAAAAAAGCATATCGATGAAGAATAAAATAATAAATTTATTTTGTAGGAGTAGTAAAAGGAAAGCTACACGTGAAGATGAAAACAAGTTAAATTATATTTCTTCACATCTTTTAAAGTATTTAAAGCATTATACTAATAATTAAAGTGTTATATTCAATCAAATGATCAAAAAATTATATTATTCTAGTCCCTCAAAAATTCTTGATCAAGATCCGCTATTGTTTATACCTTCTATATTTGCATTTCTTCATTTCGTGTTTTCATAGCATGACCATTGAAATCCTTAAAACAAAAACAATTTATTTCATCTCAACATCTTCTTTCTTCAAGGAGGAATGTTCTGACTAAATCTTCAAGGCAATCTTCATGTTATTTTTTCTTAAAATTCTTTTATCATGAAAAAAAATACATATTAGTCCTCTATCAATGCAAACAAAATATTTCTATATAAAAAATAAAAGTAATCGTTGACAATTTAGAGAAATTTTTATTTCAACATATTTAATTTAATTATTTAATGTTTTGATTTTGATTTGATTATCTAGAAACATGTTTAACATTGAAACTTGTTCGTTTCTTTTAATACATAAATTAAACAAGTTTAAATATTTAGAATAGGAAAAATAATTAAAATGTTAGCATCAAAATGAGCAAAACAATGTCTCATAGTCATCTCATCAGTTTAATTAAACTGTCTAATCATGTTGAATAATCTGATCAATACTAATGCGAACTTGATAGTAATACAATAATAATAAAATTACTAAATTTTTATAATTAATTTTATTTATTCTTTTAAGTTTGATTGGATCTATTTTTATTACATTAATAGAATTTATCATATCAAATATTAATTGCATTTATATTAATTTTTATTACTAGATTTTTATAATTATGGATAATTCTAATTTATATTACATTAATTGCAGTAACAGTAATAAATACATATAATTATTATTATTTATTATTTTAATTTTAATTGGAGTAATTTTTATTACATTAATTGTATTTATAAATTTAAGATTCATTTATATTAAATTTTCAATTAATATTTATAATTATTAATTTTTTTATTGTAAACATAACTGCATATATTTTTTTTTACATTTATTGCATTTATATTTTTAAAATTAATTGCATTCATGTTACTTTTTCAAATGATTTTTAAAATTTATAATTATGGACAACTCTAATTTATATTACATTAGTTGCATTAACAATAAAGTACATATAATTAATATTATTTTAATTTTAATTTTAATAAAAGTTATTTATTATATTAATTGTATTTATAATTTTAAGATTCATTTATATTAATTTTTCAATTAATTTTTTAATTATGGACAATTAATATTTATATTTTCATATCAATCGAAACTTCTTTAAATACGAATAACATAAAATACATGAAACTATCTTCTTTCAAGGATTTGTTTTTGTTTCATTAGAAAAGAGTCTTACAAGTCAATGACGACAATGCTCAAGTACCTCGTTTTCATGTTCTTTCTTAGTCTTGTTACCAAAGGTATATTTTATTACATTTAATATATATTGTAAATTTTCCTTGTCTTGTTGTCATTATTACAGCTAGAGGGTGATTGGGTATGTCATTGTCACCACAAAAATTCAACTTTCTTTGACTTTCATACATATAATGGCACCTTAAACAAAGGAAAAAACAAGAGAGATAATTTTAACCGTCATCGTGAACTTCAACATTTTTTATATCACTAATATTCTCTCTTATGCATGTGCTTGTTGCATTTTGCAGGTTCTAGTTATTGTAACTTGAACAACATCAACATCGCGACAACAAGAAGTGGGAGAACAATACTTGGAAAGCCTGAGTGGAATGTAGTTGTGACAAACAACTGTAATTGCGCGCAAAGCCAAATAAAATTGCAATGCAAAGGGTTTCAGAGTACAGAAATTGTTAGTCGAACAATTCTTTCCATTCAAGAAGACACTTGTCTCCTTATCAATGGCAATCCTTTGAAGGGGTTTGATAGTGTTAGTTTCTCCTATGCTTGGGATCCTCCTTTTTTACTCATGCCTCTGACCTCTCATACTACTTGCTGATAAAGGTTTCTCAAGATATTCTACAGAATACAAATAATAATAATAATAGTAGTAGATAATAGTAGTAGGGTATTTTGTTTTTCATCCCTTCAACCAGGTTCTTTTAAAAATGATGTTGGTGTTGTTTCTTTCTAAATTCAAGTCTACTTAATTTTCAAATGATTCTTCACTTCTTAATAATATGAATAATTCTAATAATTTTATAAATTCAAAAGTTATTTATATCGTTAATGAAATGTTTTTAAAATTAAATAATAACTATTTTTTTCTGACTTTTTAAAAAAATTAATCATATGACAAAAAACCATAATACACCGATAGGCCGTAAAATATAGATGTTGAATTCATAAAACGTTTATAAAATTTATCTAAATAGTCTTTTTAATACTTTTAACGACATATGATTAAATTAGATTTTTTGAACTTCTTTTTCTCAAACTTTCACGATTGATTCTATTTGCTTTATCATTATGGTTATTAGAAACAATTAAATACTAAATAAAAATAATTATATATGTGTAAATATCTGTAAAAAATAAAGAGGCCAGATTTTAAATATAAATATCATAACTTTATTTGATAAATAATAATAACACAAGGAACATGTTTGAACATTTTTTTCATAAATATTGAAAAGGTTTTCTATAAATTGAAATTAGTATACACATTAATTAATTATAAACAGTACTTTCGCATAAATTTTTTATGCTTTTATTTTTAATTTATATATACTTTACTTTTAACTTTAAAAAAAAGTTAATTTATATATATTTTATATAAATTATAGTTAAGTTTAATTATTAATTTAGTCTAAAATTAAAAAGAACCAAATTGCAACAATTTAAATATAAAAGACCTAAATTGAATCAAAATTATAAATATGATGGAAAATAAATTGAATCATAATTATAAATATCGAAACTAAATATAATTAATTACTCTTTTGTAAGTTAAAAATAAAGTAGGTATAAATTAAAAATAAAAGCATATAAAAGTTATACAAGAGTACTCTTTATAAGTAATTAATGTATAAACTAACTTTAATTTAGAAAACATTTTTATTTTTACTTATATAAAAATATTTATGAAGAAAATGCTAACATGTGTCCTCTTTATTTTATATATATATATATATATATATATATATATATATATTTATTTTTATTTAGTATTTCATTGTTTTACATAACTATAATGATAAAGCAAATAGAATCAATCGTGAAAGGTTGAGAAAAAAAAGGTTAAAACAATCCAATTTAATCATGTCATTAAATATTAAAAAGGCTATTTAGATAAATTTTATAAACGTTTTATGAATTCAATGTTATATTTGACGGTGGTCTATCAGTGTATTATGGTTTTTTGTCATATGATTAATTCCTTAAAAAAATCAGAAAAAATAGTTATTATTTAATATTGAAAATATTTCTTTAACAATATAAATAATTTCCTGAATTTATAAAACTATAAGCATTATTCATAATATAAAGAAGTGAAGAATAATTTTAAAATTATGTAGACTTGAATTTAAAAAGAAAAAAAATTCAAGCATCATATTTTCAAAAAAACTAGTTGAAGGGATGAAAAGAAAAATACCCTAGAACTATTATTATTTGTAATCCTTTAACTCTCTTGAGAAAATCAGCAAGTAGTATGAGATGTCAGAGGCTTGAGAAAATAAGGAACATCCTAAGTATAGGAGAAGCTAACATTACCAAAACCTTTCAAAGAATTGCCATTGATTAGGAGGCAAGAGTTGCCTTGAAGGATAAGAATTGATGGACTAACAGTTTATGTAGTCTGAAACCCTTGACATAACAACTTTATTTGGCTTTGTGCGCAATTACAGTTGTTTGTCACAACTACATTCCACTCAGGCTTTCCAAGTATTGTTCTCCCACCTTTTGTTGTTGCAATGTTGATATTGTTCAAGTTACAATAACTGGTTCCTACAAAATTAATGCAACAGACACATGCATAATGAGATAATATTGGTGATATAAAAACGTAGAAGTTCATGATAGATAAAATTATCTCTCTTGATTTTGTCTTTTATTTAACGTGTCATTATGTATGAATTTCAAAGAAAGTTGAAGTTTTATGGTGACAGTAACAGGTCCAATCACCCTAGTTGTAATGACAAAAAATTTATAATAAATGAAATAAAATATACCTTTGGTAACAAAACTAAGAAAGAGAATGGAAATGAGGTATTTGAATGTTTTCATCATTCTTGGTGAGTGATTTGTAGGACTTTTTCTCTAATGAAACCAAAACAAATCTTTCAAAGAAGATAGTTTCATGTGTTTTATGTTGTTCATATTTAAAGATGTTCGGATTGACATGAAAATATAAATATTAATTGTCCATAATTATAAATACAATTAATGAAAAAGAAGTAAGTGCAATTAAAATTAAAATAATAAATAATATTAATTATATGTATTTATTACTTTGTTACTATTACCCTCTACACTCTGATGAGATGCAATTAATGTAATATAAATATTAATTGTCCATAATTATAAAAATTAATTAAAAATTAATATAAATTAAATTACTTTTGAATTTAAAAGTGCAATTAATTTAATAAAAATATAAGCAATTACGCTCAAAAATAATAAATAAAATTAATTATACATATTTAGTGTAACACCCAATTTAATTAATAACTCTAATTAAAAGAAATGTCACCCATGAAAGTATAATAAGCAAGGTTCTAGAGTATAAGCGTTACTCCTTACAGTTATCCCAAAAGGAACCAGGAATGAACTAGGGCACACCATGATGCCAGTAACAAAGTATAGTAAAGGATCAACAGTAATTCAAAACAAAGCCTAGAGGCAAGACAATACATGAGCCACAACCCTAAAAGAAGACATAAATGAGCGGAAACCAATCTAGAGGACTATGCAGTAGAATCACCATTTCCATGTTAACCACGCGGAGTTCTCGCATCTACTCACATCAATAAATTGATGATGATCGCAAAAAGAGAAAACCACACACACAGGACATACAACAAGTAGAAAGGGTAAGCTAGAGTAGGAAATGATTTATCATGCAGTTACATACACTTTCATAGTCCAAAATACATATATCAACCAATCATGTTATGACTTCCAAACAATACACTAAGACTCAAGACACGACTTATCTGGATACATATAATTAGTCGGATTCAGCGGAGTCTTGCACTTGTGGTGGCCTTTACTGCTCTACCGAGCTAATTATTCCAGTGTTTCATCCCCCACACACAAGGTTAGCCCTTAAAGCGTTCCTGGCCTCCTACTACTTTCACCACTTGAGTCAGTACGCTCTATGTGAGACTAACTAACTCTTTAGAGTGTCAGAATGCAATCATTTTCATCACCAAAAGGTAATCATTTTCATTTTTCATCACAAAAAAGACATCACTCTATTTTTTTGTTGCACAACATAGAGCAATGGCCAAAATAATGGTAAGGAAAATGTGATTTTGGAATAAAAGCCAACAATTTTTCTCATGAAACCCTTTTTAAAAATAAGAGGCCTTATTTCTTTGTTATTTTCTTCAAATATATTTTCCTATTAATCGATCGAGGTCGTACCCAACCAAATTAAACAAATTAAAATGCAGTACTTAGGAGTTAACCCAAGGTCATCTCCAAGTGACCAATCCTTTCATTCAAAGGTTCCAAATTCAAGAAAAGGGGGGGGGGGGAGGGGTAAATTTGAAAAACACACTAGTGCAGAAAATGCCTATTACATCGGTTATTTTGGGCTTATTACATCGGTCTTATCACCGATGTGGTATCCCCTGATGTAGTAAGTGTTTGATATATTACATCAGTCCCTGAAACCGCTGTAATATATCTAACATATTAACTCAGTGGAACTATAACCACTGTAAGCGCTTTAAAAATAAGAAAACAGAGCCTTAACATATTATATCAGTTAATGTATGAACCGCTGTAATACATAGGTACTATTACATCAGTTATTATCACAAGCTAATTTGTTTTGGGAACTATCCAATAACCTGTAAAAGTCATAACAATCTAGATTCCAAACAATTCAAATTTTCATTTCCTAAGATACAATCATTTACTAAAGCCTATCAAAACTATTAGGCTAAATGTTAAGGCTACAAAATACCTTAAATATCCAAAATAAAACATTTCTAATGGCTATCAAAACTAATGTTTTAGCCTAAAAAAATATCTTGCCTATTCCTTGCAAATTTCTTCAACTTTATCTTTACCCAATGGCTCGACTCCATCTAAAACCTGAAATATGGAATATATTAATTATGGTGTATCATAGGAAGCAAATTTAAACATCAATAATTGAATTAACTCTTACATCGGCCCATGAATCAACAATGGTAGCACGAGCTATAGTCCACATCCAATGAATAACGTAGTATCCACACTCAAAGCTTCCACATTGCCTAAATTTATGTAATTAATATATGAAGAACTAAGACATTTTAGTTAATAATATTTAGATTCAATGCACAGTACATGCGTTAGGATAAATCCAATCAATATGAGATGAAAATGTAGTGGATTTACCATCTTAGACACCACTTACATTAATAGCATTAAAATAAAAGTCATTAGTAATTTACAATATAATCATGATAAAACACATTACATTTGTAATGAACACATACCTTTGTATTAAAGTTTTCATTTCTTTGCTTGGTTTCCTGTGCAATGAACAAAACCATACGACAATACAGTTTATGGGGCAAATAATAATCAATTGCCAATGACACCTGGTAAATAAGAATTTTAGTTAGTGATATGAAATTAGTTAGATAATAACTAAAGTAAGAGTCCAACTTACCCTTCAATATAAGGGGCGATGTAAGTTCTTTTCTTGGATTCGTGAATCCATCGTTGAATATATCTTTGAGTGTTCATTGATCTATTCCCAGACTTTTGTATAATTTGAGGATCAAGGAAACCATAAATATCATTATGCCCCGCATTGACAATTAATTCATTTAGATACCTACATTCATACAAATTCAGAAGGCTAAGGTTGAGTCATAGGTGCCGCAGAAGTGTTGGGTAGAGGACATGATCCAAAATATTGTCTCACACCCACACCTAAACCAGCAGTACGCACACGACCAGGGTGTTCTTCTGTACCAATAGCAGTGGTCAATATGTCACGACGACCTTGAGAGACAAAATTACCTTGTGAACTTTGTTCTATAAGTTCATCCTGTAAAAAAGAATACATTGTCACTTATCATACAAATTACAATAAATAATTGCTACATCATCTCCATTGTAACTTATAATTCTTTTAACAATCATCATTGATTTCTTAGATGTCATTTGTCCTCATGCTTTTGTACGAGCCATCTTCCATATCTCATGTCGGCTAGAAGGAGATGGAGGAGAAGGAACTTCTTCAGCAGCAGCTATGTCCATTTGTTTCTTTAACTTCTCTTTCATCATTCTCTTTTCCAATAAGTCATATCCTCCTCTAGAAAGTTTGTGAGGAGTAGCATTATTTTGTTGGATAGCTTAAGTTTTCTTTCTCTTTTCCCGTTAAAGAAACAATATTCATAAATGGTGAATGACCTATGACTTTATCAAAGTGTAACGTCAACAAAAAATATACCTACCAAGAAGGACCAAATCGAGTCTGAACAAACAATTGCCATGTCTCCTCATCTATGCCATACATTTCATAAGGTCTTTTGTCTTTACATTTTCCAAAGACGTAAAAGCTAGTCAAATTAGTCTTGAATTGTCTCATTTTTGAGGCTACTGATGACATTATCTTACTCCTTATGGAATTGAAAGTTTAAAACTCAAAGTTTGACTACAAAATAAGAGATTGATCATAATTAATTAATATTCAAAATCATAGTTAATGAGTTAATATACATAAGTGAAGCAAATAACTTACACAAATATCCTGCCAAATCATGCTTTTATCTGCTTCTGTCACATGATCCCAGTTACGTTCTAAAATGGACACCTTTGATCGAGCTAAGACACCCAAATAACTAACAAAATCATTTTGATTGGGTCCTTTAGCTCTTCTTGTGTGAGGGTCTATTTCAACTTGAACTTTACCCTTAATCAATTGTTTACGAGCTAGATGTTTCATACGTGTAGCTTCTCGAGTCTTCTGGGATGACTCAACCATGTCAACTACAAAATGGAACTATTAATTTTAAACATTGTATTAAAAAAGAAATTGTTAACTATAACAAATACAACAAACTTTAATACATAACATCAAAACCTAACCTATTTCTATTGTGGAAGACTTAAAATGTTCTCCCATATTCCTTCATTATGATCATTACGTGTAGCATGAACTTCATCATTATCAACTTCATCATTCATTTGAGGTATTCGCCTTAACAATGAAGGAGTATCTATAAGATTCAGTGTAGACTCATCATGATCATTACCATCATGCTTAACTATTCCTTGAAGAACAATTGACCATCTCTCATTTGAAGGATCATTGACGTAAAAAACTTGTTTTGCTTGGTATGCCATGATAAAAAGATCTTCCTTATAAGAAAATTTCTTAAGATCAATTAGAGTAAATCCCAACTCATCAACATGTACTCATGTATTGATATCAACCCATATGCACTTAAATACAGGTACTCTAAATTTGATATAATCCACCTCCCAAATTTCTTCAATGACACCATAGTAACTTATAGAAGCCATAACAGGATTATTGTCTTTTGAATTAGAAAATTGCATTGATTCTGCTTCAAGGGTCACACCACTATTTTGCATAGTACTTTTGTCCTCTTCCGCCTTTGTATAAAAAGACAACATATTAATGTCATATCCGGTCCATGTTATAACATCAAAGTTCGTTCCTCTAGCTAACCATTTTAAATGCTCAAAATCACAATCTGCTTGACTAATTGTTTCTTTAAACCATTTCTTCAAAGTCTTGTTATGTTCAATCAACAACCACTTTTCATTTACCCGAGGATTCATTGACTTCAACAAGCTTTTATGTGAGTCAATGTAAGGGATAACATCATCAGTATTATTCAATATATAGAAATGTGCCTGGAGGACTTCATGTTAATCTTTTCGAACAACCTTTACACCCTGTGTGCCTTTACCTTCATTTCTTCCTTCATGTCTTGACTTTGGAATGCCAATGAATTCGACATCTGACAAATATTCTGTACAAAACTCAATTGCTTCCTCAACAATATATCTCTCAATAATAGATTCTTCTGGTCGATAAGGATTCTTCACACACCCCTTTAATATCTTCATATATCGCTCAACTAGGTACATCCATCTTATAAACACAGTGCCACATATAGCCATTGGGAGAAGTCATTGCATGAGAACATGGCAGTCATGTGATTTGAAGCCAACAAGTTTCAAATCTTCCATTGAAACAAGACTCTTAATATTTGAAGAGTATCCTTATGGTACTTTCATTTCATAGAGGCATGCACAAAAGCTTTTCTTCTCGACTTTTGATAAAGTATGACATGCTGGAGGCAAATAAGTTCTTTTACCATAAGCTTGTGGTTGTAACTCCAAGCGAAGACCCATCTCAACTAAATCTTTACGAGAATTTACATCATCCTTTGTTTTCCCTTTAATGTTAAGCAATGTCCCAATTATACTATCACAAACATTCTTTTCCACATGCATTACATCAATACAATGCCTGACATCTAATTTGGCCCAATATGGAAGTTGAAAGAATATTGAGTTTTTCTTCCATATGACTTTCATGATAGGTTTCTTTAGTATTTTTCCAAATGTGACATTGACTTGACACACTCGCTCATAAACTTCTTCTCCACTTAAGGGTGGAGGTGAAATTTTATCCTCTTGGCATCCATGGAAAGCCTTTTTCAACCTACGATATGGGTGATTACGTCTTAGGAATTTTCGATGACCAATGTAACATGTCTTCCTGCCATGTTTTAGTTGATGATAACTTATGTTTTCTTCACATATCGGACAAGCATAATGTCCCTTCACACTATAACCGCTGAAGTTTCCATATGCCGGAAAGTCATTAATTCTGCAAAATAACAAAGCTCGCAGATTGAAATTGTCATTTCCATATGCATCAAACACCTTCACTCCTTCATCCCACAACAATCCCAAATCTTCTATCAATGGAGTTAGGTAAACACCAATATCATTTCCTGGTTGATTTGGACCTGATATCATCATTGATAACATTAAGGCAAGTTGTAAATGATCAACAAAACAGGCCACAAACTATGCTTGCTACTTAAATTACCGTAAGGATTCATCCCATCTGTTGCAAGACCAAGCCTCAAATTTCTTGGATCACTCCCAAACTGTGGATAGTGAGTATCAATTTTCTTCCATTGAGGTGAGTTAGCTGCGTGTCGTAACAATCCTTCACTCTTTCTTCCAATTGCATGCCAAACAAGGTTTTTTGTATCATTAACATTGGCAAATAAACGTTTAAATCGTGGTATGATTGGAAGATACCATAACACTTTTGCAGGAGGACCCTTCTTCATGTTATCTTCATCTACATCATCATCCTTCACTTTGAATCATGATACCCCACATCTTGAACACTTAGTCAATGTTTCAAACTCTTTTCTATATAATATACAATCATTTGGACAAACATGTATTTTCTGGTACTCCATACCCATTGGATATAGTATCTTCTTTGCCTCATAGTGCCGAGTCGATAACATATTCCCCTCTGGGAGCATTTCATGCAATAATTCAAGCAATTCACTGAAACTTCTATCAGTCCACCCATTTCTTGCCTTGATGTTAAATAATTTTAATATTGCTGACGAACGCGTGCATCTTGTACAACCAGGATATAAAGATTTTTCTGAATCATCTTTCAATGAATCATACACTTGTGCGCTTTTAAAATTGTCTTCTCCAATATCATCAATCATATCCTCCATGCGATCTTCATGATATACATTCGACTCTTGAGATTGAGGTATGCTTGAGAGCTTTACAACTTCACCATGCTAGGTCCATGTTCTATAACTCTTTAAGAAATCGTCACAAAGGAGATGTTCTCGTATAAACTCAATTGATTGTCGTCTCTCGTTCAAACAATTAACACAAGGGCAATAATATTTTCCATTCACGAGTGTTGCATTTCGCTGAGCAAATTGAAGAAACTCTTCAACGTCATTCTCATACACATCAGTGATTCGACTAGCATTCACCCAACTCCGATCCATTACTACACAACATAAAAAGCTCGTTTATACTTACATTCAATATTCTCCAACTGTCCAAATGAATAGTTGAAGTTTATAAGAATGATTTTCTTGATGACTGAATAACTTCTTTAAATCATTGATTCTTTAAATCATTGATTGAAACCACTAAACTCATTTATAAAAACATTGTCGAGGATCAGACACCTTCGGACTCAACCAACACGTTCAATAATAACCATAAACATACAACAACAAATACAATCTTAATTAGGTATTCAATTCAAATTTAAATTTAATTCTAATTCTAATAAATATAAGAAATTAAAATTATATAAAATTTGAAAAAACTAACCATTAGGAGGTGAAAATTGTTGCCTACTGTGTTTGAACCTTCAGACCACCAATGCAACACTTAGAGGAGCCCTAAACAATCCAATAGAGGGCAGCGACAACAGATGGGATGGGGGGACAAACGGCGGCAACAACGAGAAGTGGCGACAACGGTGGGAAGCGGCAACAGCAGGAAGCGGTGGCAGCAGCGGGAAAGCAATGGCAGCAGCAATAAGCGAAAAACTTTAGACCACCAACGTCGAAGAACCCTCACCGACGCGGTGGTGTGATGGAAGGACGGCAGCACGAGGGCAAGCGACGAAGGGAAGGGGTGCGACGCTCTTTGGCTTTGGGAGGCGACTAACGACGGACGAAGCTCCGAAGCAACGACGTGGCTATTCGAATGGAGCGGAGAGTGGCTTCGTTAATGGTGGCGAGGTTCGCAAAGGTGGAGGAGTGGCTGCGTTGAACAGAGAGCAGCTGCGTTGAACAAAGAGTAACTACGCGGAGAGGGGCTGCACGGAGGAGCGCCTGTGATGACTGTGCGGTAGTCGTGCAGTGGTGGTGTGCAGTGGACAACGGTGGTGGTGTGCAGTGGACAACGGTGGTGGTGTGGAGTGGAGCTGCTGTAACGGGAATGAGAACGCAACGAGAAGAGAAGAAACGTGAAGACAAAAAGGAGAAACAAAGAGGAAACCCCTGTTGGGAAAAAAAGAATGTACGACATCGGTTATATGGGGAACCAATGTAGTATTTGTGTTATGTGCAGAAAACCTATGTTATATGGGGCAACAGATGTAATAGAGTTCGCAAAAATTTCAAAAATGCCACCGCGTACTATGCTATATTGATTTTTGTGTAACTGCTATAATATATTGTTGTGATATACTATTTCTGCACTAGTGACAACTTCGAATTTTAGAAACTCAATATATCAAAAACGCATCGACTTCTTGAATCAAATACAATCCACTCGAACATAATCCACTAAGCGAAGATTACAAACCAGCTTCAATATGCAATTAAGCAATGTATACACAAATTAATCTATGACAGCCCAACTACATTCATTAAACATAAACACAACCAAAACCTATAGACCCAATCTGATTATTAAACATAAACAACACAAGAATACCAACAACACACAGATTAAATGGTGAATACAGAAAAAAATAAGACATTACAAAACAAAAACCTCAAAGCTTCATTGCATTATCTTCAAGAAGTCAATAATTAGAAATTAGCAAGCCATGGAAATGGAGCAATAAAACACTTCAAAACGAAAATACCCCATGGGAGAAGATTCAAAAACATAAATAATGAAAACAGAACTTCAAACCCTAAGTTGGATCATATGGAAACATCAATTCAAGAGCAAAACAAGAATTATAAAGCTTCAATGGAATGAAAAGGCTATTGTAACATAGAAAACGAAAACCCGATAGATGGGTGCTATTTCAAGTCAATATTGTCAACACCCAATTTCATCCGGCTAAATAAATAATAGAATAAATAATAATATTTTTTTTTCAATAAAAAAATAAAAAAATAAAGTAAATAAGTTTTTTCTTTGGTTTTTCTTTGTCTAAATAATAATAATAATAGGATAATAGTAATAAATAAATAAATAAAAAGAAACAAATAGACTTTTTTAATCTTTTATGTATTTTCTTTTGAGGGGTTGTTTCTAATTTAGCCCAAAATACTCTATACACCCAAACCATTTTTTCTTGCCATTAATAGCAACCCAAAATTTAATTTTTCAAACCCCCACACTATGCTTTGTCGTTTCTGCTCCAGATCAAGAAGTTAGTCTAATATTTAGAAACATAATCTGTTCTAATATTTAGAATCATTTACTCTGATTTTGTGCTCTGATTTTATGACACCTCCTTTTCCAGATGTGGAAAATAGTAATATGTTTCTCAAAAATATATTTTTTCTAATTATAATTAATTTGTCCTTATCACATTTGATTTTGTGCTATGTTTTTTTTTCCTGTGAATTGATTCCCATAATGTGATAATATTAAGACCAATTTTTGCCTTTTAAATTTCGTTGTAATTAAGACAAACCTTTTTATGAGATTTCTTTAGATTTAAATTTTTATGTATATAAACCCATCAAGAAAAAAGAATAACAGATTTTTTCTTACCTTGAGAGACCTCTCTTAAAAAACCCAAAACCCACGGTTCATCTTGCTCTTGAGTTCTTTTCCGTAATCTTAAGCACCAAAAACCCACTCCCTCACTTCCGATATTAGTCATTCAACCACCCCACCTTGCTACCAGCTTCATCGAGACGTTTGTTTTTGTGGCAAATTTTGTTTGGTGCGATTCTTCCGGAGAAGAGTATTGGTAAGATTGTATTAATCTTTATCTACGTTAAGAATGATTTGATTTTGGTCTTCGATGTTTTTACAACAACTGTTAGTGCATACATAGTTTTTCCAAGCCTATAACCATTAATCATTTGTTTTATTATTTAAAACCCTTTAAATCTAAAAGCTTGCTTGAATTCAAAGTGTAAAGGCATTTTTGAAAAAGTGGCGCAGGTTTAGTTGTACTTTCTAATTCAGTCAAAATGATGATAAATAGGTGGGTCCCGTTTTTTAAGTATATATTTGTATATCGTTCATATATTTGAAAAAGAATCATACATTGATGTGGGTTTTGGTGTTAAACGTTAGCTTTTACATGTTTTTTCGTATCATATTAATAGCTTTTAAAATGGTCCATATTATAATCAATTTCTATAATGACTTTCGTTTGTAAGTAAATAATTAAAATTCGCTTTTAAAAAGAAATACTATAATGATTGTCCGCATCAACTTAGTATTTTATTTTCCTTTTTTTTGTTTTTTTAAATAAAAAATAATAATAATAATAATAAAATATGTTTTTAAGATGATCATCTGCATCGGTCTCGTATTTAATGTTTTTGTTTTATTCAACATATTTCCGAAAATTTAAATATCAACATTTTCATTAAAAAAAAACAACCAAAATGTTTTCAAATTTTTTTTATAAATTTTTTTTTTCATAAGAACTATGTGACCTTGATTCTCCATTATGAATGGAGATACGTAGGGGCAAGGAGTAATCCTTGTCGGGCCCAAAAAACAAAAATATTTTTTTTGTTTCTTTTGAATTTTCTCGTTTTATTAGTTTGGAAAAGAAATATTTAAAGGAGACCACATCCATTTGTATTTTAATTAGAGATACCGTCTTAGGATGGGCGTTGTAGGGTGCTAACACCTTCCCTACGTGTAACCTACTCCTGTGTAGACCTTGCTCCTTTTTTATGGTTTTCTATAGTTTCCTATAATAACTATGGTGGTGACTTCAAAAGTGGATTGTGTAGTTGTGCCATGGTGGATGTACTTCCCAAGTGGTCATTGTGAGAACCCCAACTAGAGTTTGTTTGCTTCTTTGGTACTCCCACCTCTTATTGTTTACCAACTGTTGTGGTAAATGCCATGAAGTGGGCCATAGCTCTAGTGACCTTGATATTTAGGTATTAGGAAACCATCCATCCTGGTGAGCGCATGTGTTTTACCTTAGATCCATTAGGCGTCAAACCTTTATTAAGGCAGAAAGGGAGATATACACGTCTTTTAATTCCTCGGGTTTCTTTCCTTTTGATTTTACATTAGTAATAAAATCATGCATGACATATTATTGCATCCATGTATTTATGTTTCGTCATGTCTTCTCATCATGTTTATTTGTTTTTAGGCTCGAAATTATAAAGCTATGATTAAATTTGGAAAAAAAATGCAAGTTAACATGGAATCTAGAATCAGGGTCAATTAGGATCTGATACTTTGAAGAAGAAATTGTCTTTTAGGGTTGTAAAAATTAATTTGAGAGTGTGATAACTAGGGCTAGAGATTAGGTTTTCTTTCTAACGCATTGATTTATAAGCTTTCTAGAGGGTTGGGTTTGGGTGGACTCTTTTCCATGTTAATTTTTATTTACTCACAACTTTATAATTTCTTAATAAAATAAATGATTTGCATTATGTTTTTTCCTTCCTTTTCTTTTTCTTATTTTATTTAATAAAAATAATAGAGCAAAAATAAAAAAAAAATACGGAAAGGCCAAGGCACCCCTATAGGACGCGAGCAAATAGTAAGAGTATGGAGGACTGGGAAACCGCACAAGAGACAATTAAAGAATATGTTAGCCAACTAAAGGACCAAGTGGGTCAAATCTTAAAGGCTTTGAAATCTCTAAAGACCTCAGAAGAATTTTCTTCTGCAAAATCAGAAAATCAGAAAATGAAATGCCAAAGCTACTAAATGTGCATAAAACGTAAAGCCCACAATAGGTGATGTCATTAATGCATATAAACGCGAGAAAATAGTGCTAAAACATCAATGAAAATGTGACCTAAATTTAATGGTCACCTCATTATGGCACTTAGTATTTACAAAAGTGCCACTTAAGGCTGTAGAATTACAAAAATGCCAATCTGCGCACAAAATCTAGCCCAATCACTTGAGTGACATGGAAATGAGGTGAAAATGATGTGGAAGATCTTCATCTTAAGATTAATGTCAAGGCCCCAAAACTTGCTTCACAAAAATACCTATAAAATAATTAGAAATGAAACTATACAAATTAATATCAAATTAATCAAAATTCAGAATAATGGTCTAATGAAACCAAATTGATGAAAATGCACTAAAGATAAACAATTAAGCACTAAACATCAATAAAGATGAGCACAAAAAGGCAATGGAATAAGGGAAAATAATGACTCATCATTAATACAACAATTCATTTAACTTCTCTTTATTGTTTGTTGTAGGTACATCTCTGATTTAGGAGGAAGTAAATAACCAAAGTTGTGGTTCCTTATATATCTTTCTGATCTGAGGAAAAATCATCTTCAATAAGGAGGGTATGACGAAAACCCATGCAGGGAGCTATAACATGACCCATGGATAGGAGAATGAAAGAGGAAGAAGGAGTTCAAAGAACTACTGTTGTAGAGTAGCTTGTCTTTTCCTTCTCTTAGCTTTGTGAAAATGAAATAACTCTTTCGTTTAGTCTTTGTATTTTGGCCAAACTTATATTTCCTTTAGGTCTTGTATGATGGCCATTTTAAGTGTGACATCCTCAATTTAGTCAATTACAACAATATTATAATTGAATAAATCAAGCAACGTCTGCAGATTTATAGTATAGGAAGGAATCTCGTTCAACATTGTCATCGTCGGTCACCAGGTGGGTCTCCTTCACCTTTCCAATAGGTTCACGTCAAATATTAAGAATATAAATGCATGTAAAAGCAATAAGAGAAAGCATGTGGTAGAAATTGTCATTATTTACATCTAGAAAGCGTCACTTTATATAGAGCAAGAAAAAGGTTGTTATTGCAGTGGTTCACTTGAAACTGCCATATTATACTTTGTGGCGTCACGAGTGATGACGGTTTTCAAAATTGCACACATGTAAATAGTGAAAGTTAAAACCGCCACAATATACAAAAATAAAATCTACAGTTTACACAAGTTTTTGTACTGAATGAAAGTATTCATTTCAGTGTTAAGCTTCAAGAGTTGACTTTCACTTGTTTGATGACTTTGTCTTGTTTGGCATAGATACTTGTCTAATGCCTTTGTATGCTAGCATTGACTCATCTAATGTAAGACCTAGGAAAAACTTAGAGTATTCAGGTGAAGTGATATGTTTTAGTAAGAATTTTTTTATTGGGTAGTGGTCACGTGGTCTAATATTGCGAGACACATGGAATAACTAATCGAGTAATTTAAGTTGTTATTTTATTTAATTTAATTATGAAATATGGAATATATGTTTTTTAAATTGTAGTGCATATATTATAATGAGAAAACATATGACTTAATGGTTGTGTATGCGTTGATATGTGCAAGGGTAAGGGTTTGACCCTAGCTAGCCACATAATAGAGTTCATTTATGTTGTATTTTTCCTTTCTTTTTTTTCTCTTTCTTCCATTTTTTCACGTGCCTCATTGGTGTTTTGGGATTCTCTTGTTAGTTGATTATGGGTTGCTACCACGTTATAGATAATTTAAAACGACTAAGATATTGTTGTTATTTTTCACTTAGAATCTTAACGTAACTATTTGAAACTTAGAAAAATGTAGATTGAAAGCTACTAACATGCTAGGGGAAGCTTTGACCTTTTCTCTTTTTTTATACTTTCTGATTGATGATTGAGACTTTAAAAAAGCATACCTTTGTGGTGGAGTGTTTTTTTTACTCTTGTGGTTTTTGTTTTATGCACCATTTATTCATGTTTGGATTCCATGAATTCCCTACCTTGCGTGTACTCTCAAGTGCCCTGTACGTTGAAGATTTATTCGGGAAAATCTACTTTCACCTTACCATCTAATATTAGGCAGCATGATCCTTCATTGCTGAAACGTGTGAAGAAGAAAATAGCAGGATGCTGGCAAAAGAATGCAAGAGCAGAATGGTGATCAGAGAGAATGGGAGTATAAACGAATGTGAAGACTTCTGTTATTAGTGTGAGGAAAAATATTACAAAGCTCTAGGTTCCAAACGAATGAAGTTCCTTACATACAGAAAAGGAAAAGAGTAACAGCGGGAAAAAATAGAAAAACTGACTACCAGAATCTAAAACAAACAAAACGGAATTTAAAATAGATTCTAACTCCCTACCCCCACAAGCTAGAAATTTAAATTAAGATTGCCAAGCTTGGAATTGAGTTGTGTGAAGATTATAGGAGGAAGAACCTTTGTCATAATGTCGGCAAGCTGATGATTGGTCCTAATAGGGAGGAGTTTGACCAAGCCTTGTTGAATATTTTCTCTTATAGTGTGGCAATCTATTTCTATGTGCTTATTATGCTCATGGAAAACGGGGTTATTAGCAATTTTGATGGCAGAAGTGTTGTCACAGTGAATAGTTGCAGGTTGTGCGATTGTGATATTCAGATCGTGCAACATATAAGTAAGCCAGTGAACTTCACACACAGTTTGTGCTAAAGCTTGATACTCAGCTTCAGAGGAGATCCTAGATATAGTGGTTTATTTCTTTGATTTCCATGCTATGAGGGTGTTGTCGAGATAGACCAAAAATCCTATTACAAATTGTCGTGTGTTAGTACATTCAGCCTAGTCTAAATCACTATATGATTTGAGATGAATATCACTCTTTGCGTTAAGAAAAATTCCTTGTCCGATTGACCCTTTTTGATAACGAAGGATTCTGAACACAGCTTGATGATGGTCCTTAGTGGGTGCAGAGACATATTGACTAAGATGATTGAAAACATCAATGATGTTGGGCCTTGTGTTGGTCAAGTAGATGAGTTTCCCAATCAGTCTAGGATAGGCTATGGGATCAGGAAAGACTTCACCATCTGCATGATACTTGACAAAAAAATTCATAGGGGTGCTAACAAGAGAGCAATTTAACATGGCATTTTCAGACAACAAGTCAATAATGTATTTTCTTTGAGAGAGAATTATGCCTTTACTGCCTCGGGCAATTGCAAAGCCAAGAAAGTAATTTAGATTTCCCATATTGTTTAGTGTAAACCGTTGATCAAGCAAAGCAGTTAGATGATGTATATTTTCCACATTATTTCCTGTGACAATTATGTCATTAACATAAACTAAGAGAAGAGTGATTTTACCGTGATCTTTATGAGTGAACAAGGATTGGTCAACAGAAGATTGTTTAAAGTTGTGACTAAGAAGAAAATAGGATAGTTTGTCATACCACTAACGGTTGGCTTGCCGTAAGCCATATAGAGACTTGTGTAGAAGACATACCTGTTGAGGATCTGTTTTCGTTATTCCAGGAGGCACATCCATATATATAGTTTCATCTAACTCATCATGCAGGAACGCATTGTTGACATCAAGCTGAATTAATTGCCAATTTTTAATGGCAACCACAACAAGAATCATTCGTACTATTGTGATTTTGGCCACAGGTGCAAAGGTGTCATGGAAGTCCATCCCTTCAAGTTGAGTGAATCCTTTTGCAACTAAGCGGGCTTTATGTCTCTCTATAGAACCATCAGCTTTATGCTTTAACTTGTAGACCCATTTTGCAGCCTATAGGAGAGCATGTGGCATGAAGTTTGACTAATGTCCATGTCTTGTTTTGTTCAAGAGCTTTTAACTATGTATCCATGGCAGCTCTCCAATTGGAGTCTTGAACAGTCTCGTTGAAGGATTTTGGCTTATTATTACTATCAATGCTGAGGGTGACCTATTGGAAATGAGTAGACAATCTAGATAGAGAAACATATGATTGGATGGGGTATTTCGAAGACCTGACACAAGCTAAATCAGTATGATAATCTTTCAAATATGCATGAACACTTTTAGTTCTGTGAGATCTTCTCTGACCAATGTCAATAGCACTAGATTGTTCAGAGTTGTTAACTTGGTTACTGATTTCAGAATGTGCAGAATTATTAGCTTGTTCACTTATATCAGATTGTTCAACTCCAGAAACAATATCACTATATGCATTATCACGCTGATCAAAAGTAGAGTTGTATGATTGATTAACAAGCAAACATATATCAGTGTTTTTAATAGTAGAATCATCAATGTTAATGCAGGTAGGAAAAATATCTTCATAAAATAAGACATTACGAGACACTTTGATATCATGATGTTTCAAATCAAACACTATGTGCCCTGTTGTCTTAGACGGGAAACCAAGAAAAATGCCAAGTTTTGCACGAGGATCAAACTTAGAACGCTTAACAGATATGGTTTGCGTATAGCACAGAAATCTAAAAACTCTAAGATTTTTTAAATTATAAAAATCACCATATATCTTTTCATAGGGAGTAGAATTTTGGAGAAAAGGAGTAGGAGTTATATTAATTAAGAAAGCAACATGTGTAAGGGCATAAGACAAAAATGTGTTGATATTTTAAATTGAAAAATTAAAGCCCTGGTTACATTTAGCAAGTGTCGGTGCTTTCTCTCGGCAATCCCATTTTGTTCGGGAGTCTCTAAACAGCTGGTTTGATGTATAATGCCTTTAGAGCTAAAGAACTCACTCATTTTATACGAAGCAAAGGTGTCAATATTTATGGCAACATTATCTATAGCCCCTAAATCTAGAATCCATTTCTCATTATTATGAAAGAAATTACTACATTTAAAGATATTACCTGGCTCAACAACGTTAGAAGAAATGCTACTGATGTGACTTTGTTTATGAGTGGTGGTATCAGATTCACCCCCAGGTTTAATCAAAGCCATCAAAGCTTGATACTGCTATTGAGTAAATTTCACCTCCTGGTCATCCTCATCATTCTTGAGTTCATTGGATTTGGCTTTAGCACTAAAGGTTTTATGACCTACAGGTAGGAATCCATGCTTCTTATAACAAACATCCATGCCATTTCTGCCACAATGAGTGCAAACATGCTTTCCACCTCTAATATTAGGAAAACCATTATTCTTGTAGCAAACAGACTCAACATGACTCTTTTTCCTGCAAAATGAACACGTTGTTGCTGAGACATTGGCCACAGCCACAATTTTACTTTCTAGATTGCCAATCATATGAGATAGGGGGTAAATGATCCATTAATAGAACGAGTGCTTTGATATTACCATATTGCTCATTCAAGCCTCTTACGAATTGCATCTCACGATCTTCCGATTTCCTTTGGGTGATTAATTCTGAAACCTTGCAAAGACCTTTGTAGCTATAGATTGGATCTGGACAAAAGTTCTCAAGTTCATCCCAAATGACCCTTAATTTTGTGAAATAATCGCTAACAGTTTGATCACCTTAAAAGAACCGAATCTTGAGGTCTTTCCATATCTCTTCAGCGTTCTCAACCATAGAATATATTGCCTAATTTGTGGTGAAATAGAATGCACAAGCCAAGAAACAACCATATTGTTGCATCTTGTCCAGGCATTACATAAAGTAACAGCATTTTTAGGTTCAACAGTGACCCCATTCACGAACTGTAGTTTGTTCTTGGCACTCAAGGCTGTCAACATAGACCTGCTCCATGAGTGGTAATTTCCTAGATCTAACACATGCGACACAAGAGCAACTGCCAGACTTTCTCCAGGATGTAAGTATAGGTGACTTTCATTGGTGATGGATATCTTTTCAGAATTCTCTTCTTTAGTCATGATGGAGAAAGAAGAAGACAAAGCAGTGAAAGAACAAGGAAAAAAATAACAAGCAAGGTGAGAGAATCAAAGTAGGCAAACCAGGCGCAGCAGAGCTCTTCAATCGAAGAGCTCTGATACTATATTAGGCGGCATTATCCTTCATTGCTAAAATGTGAGAAGAAGAAAACAACAGGATGCTGCAAAAGAATGTAAGAGCAGAATGATGATCAAAGAGAATGGAAGTATAAACAAATGTGAAGACTTCTACTATTAGTGTGAGGAAAAAGATTACAAAGCTCTAGGTTCCAGAGGAACAAAGTTCCTTATATACACAAAAGGAAAAGAGTAACAGTGGGAAAAATAGAAAAACTGACTACCAGAATCTAAAACAAACAAAACATAATTTAAAATAGATTCTAATACATAACGAGTCACGTGAGCCCTCTTTTGTGAGGTGTTTGGCATTCCACGAACCTTGGTCCATGCTATATGTAACACAACAATTTTGGGACGTCACAGAACGTTAGAAAAAATTTTCATTTAGCAAAAAAGGAATTAACATTGAAAATGTACTAATAAAAACTTTTAATTTAATTTAAATTACATAGTTCAAACTGTCACTTTGTCAAAAACTTCCAATAATATTTGCGACCAAAAGAAAATTACGAAATTTTTAGTATCTGATTTAAAACAACTAAATAAATTATAAAATCTCCCGAGTTCACCCCAACCTCTCGTCAATATACTCCATGCCAAAAGCATCTACATTATCATCTGCTCCCGTATAACACACACGTTATACGATCATCGCACATACAACAAACACACAAACAAACAAATAGGGGTAAGGTAACCATAAACAATGATATTCATAAAAGAAAATCAAAAATAAAACATGTCCAATAATGCTCAACATCGCATTCAAGTAACACGGAAACATTATGATCACAATCCATCCTTGGTTTGAACACCCAAACCCCCAAATAAAACAATCATACTAAACCAAACATAGCATCACATTCATTTAAAATCTTCAAACATAGTGATTTTAATCAAGTTTGGTTTTCCGCGGCCTCTCACCCCACAACAACATCTAGTTTCCTAGAACAGATGGTTCGATGTGTCCCACTTAACACAGCCAGATTGTCTCCCTTATTCCTCAAGGAATTATGAGTAAAAACGTTGATGCATCGCACATCGAGCACTATACTCGCAACGAGCCAAAATAAGGTGAAACATCTTTCCCTTCCCCACTGCTTCACACAGGCGAGAGTGTATAATAGTCGAACCAATCCTCTATTACTGCTTCACACAGGTTAAGAGGACCCCTTTCCACTGCTTCACACAAGCGAAAGAGTCTTCACTAGGTTCCTAGGTACGAAAAATCTCACACAACATTTAATTCCGCCAAGAGCTCTTCAAGCAAGACAAACACTTCCAACGTACAACACATTAGAATTATCGATTGCCAACAACACACCACCACATCATGCATAGCAATAGTTCCATAACAAATACACACCACCACATCATGCTTGAAAATATAAAGTTCCATAACATAAACCCGTCAACTTATCAAATAATATATTCATACAATAAACCCAATGAGTGACATTCATTCAAACATAATATAAAATTACACTCAAACCACCACTTAAACTACATAACCATGCAACCCATGAAAACCAAGAAAAACCACCAATCACATAACCCTTTATTCATGTCACTTTCCCACCGTGAATCACATCCTTGCACACCTTCATGCCTCAAACATCCTCACTTACATCTCTCTCTGTTGGAAAATAACTAATTCTTTTAATTTTTATCCAATCCAACTTAACAACTCATTATGCAAACGATTTGGAATTTTAGAAATAAAATTGTAGCTTGTGTAAAACTCAAAAAATTATGTATTTATATTCAAATTATAGATGATTGAATCAAGAATCAAATGCAACAATAACCAACTTAATTGAATAACTATAGAGAAAGTTATGCACCAAACAAGAAAGAAGGTCAATGTTGTCAACAACCTAACTACAATGATCTTGCGATAAAAACTGAGCTACGATTCAAGATCCGACCAGTCAAAGTCAAGAACTATGTGTTAAGGATAAGCGGTTAAATTTTTAGATCAATCCAACGGTTAACAAAGTGGCAACCTTCATTTTACGAAAAGTGTGCAGTGTAAAAAAATGGATAGCACCTCAAAACGAGATAAAGAAAAAGAAATAAGGTAAAGCTTCAAACAACATAGAAAGCAAACTCAGCTTCTCCTATACTAGACATCAATGCTTTTCAAGTTTCATTAATCAAGAAAACAACAAGAAAACAATAGAAGAAAGCAAGGTTGGCTTCCCCTACTGATAACGCTGTCGTTGACGCGATCAAATTAATACTACTAAACTATAGCAACGTCAGTATTGCTAAGATAGTAGTCAACTAAATAGAAAGGGTAAAGTAACCCAAAGTCATCTCCCAACGAATACGAAATTGATTTGTAACGAATTAGTTCTTATAAAATCTATAAAAAAGAGTTAGTCTAATAAAACAAAAAAGATAGGTGGATTAAGATAAACAAGAAAGAAATAGGAAATATAAAAAGAGATAAAAAAACAATAGTAAAGAAAATAGATTGATTCCATTGCTTTTTCAAAATAGATTCATCATCGGTTATCTAAAGATTATTGCTCAATTAATTATTGTTGTAGATTTGCAAATTAATCTATGTAAAGTCTCAATTAATTTGTTGGCGTTCTCACTTTTAACCAAAGTACAGTCTCAATTAAAAGTGATAACTTTTAGATTATCCACAGTAAATTCAACCAAAGTACAGTCTCAATCAAATTTTACTATGCCTAATCATGTCTATTCTTTTATCTCCTCACCAATAAAAAAGCTTAATTAATCAAAGTAAAGTCTCGATTAATTTTCGTTAGAGTAAATACCTTTAACCAAAGTAAAGTCTCAATTATTGGTAAAAACTCATTCAATCACATGAAAGTTTCTAAATAAAATCTAAGTAAAGTCTCAATTAAATTTAAAAACCCTTGAACTCATATGATCAACATGCATATAGATTTAAAATCATTATTTTTTACGAGATTCAAAGATAAAAGACATAGATGAATGAAAACCTCAACAATAATAAAAAGAACAAAGAAATTAGATTTCTCTGTCCTTCCTTAGAGTTTTTGCCGCAGAATGAAGGTAAGCTTCTCGTCATGGCTGCTGTGTTTCGAATGTCAGTGAGTTGGAAGATGATGACGTGGCACCATTTGATTGGTGCATATGTGTTTGCAAAGATTAATGCCACGTGGCTTGTTCTGGTTGGCCAATTTTAAAAGTTAAGGATTGCCACATGGCAATATCTGGTTGCATCTAGTTTAAGCGGTAGAAGGGGTGTAGAAAGACATACTAGGGGTGCAGAAGTAGGTTTTGTGAGACCCATTTGGAAATAAGGGAGTGTATAAGTAATGTATGGGGTGCAAAAGTGATTTTTCCAGAACTTGCTGATTTTAGCCTTATTCAAAGGTGGTTTGTAATTTCAATCAATTTATTTTCCTACCTTTAAATGAGCTTAAAACTTAATTCAGCTACATCAACAAACGTTAAAATATCCAAAAATAATTTATGCAGCTAAAAATCAATTTTTAAGACATTTTTATCACACATGCTCAAACAGCTTAATTATTAGAATTATCAATTAAATCACTCTTTAAGCACATAAATTCAATTAAATACCCATAATTAAACACTGAATAAGGGCAAAAATACGCACTCATCATACCCACACACTTATCCTTTTGCACTCCTAGGCAAAGTTGAACAATTTCAAAACTTGTTCTGAGGTATTTTATTTCATATTTACATTGGATCAAAGGAATGAACCTTACTTGAGACAAATCAATATTCTTGAAATCAAGTTATCATGTATACACAAACGGAAAGGTTATATTTTTCACACATGAGTTAATCTTTTGAATTCACAAAACAATCAATTATGAAAGAAAGCACTCAAGTTAAATGTGTATTTTCTCACCAAAATTCACTCAAGTGTCTTGGCTTGTGTTTTCACTCAAAATACTCATGTAAGTAAACTCTCATAATACTTAACAAGACTCTAATATTCATAAACTTTCAGAAAAAATGCATTCAAAGATCATGAGGACTTTTCACAGGTTATAACGGGGCAAAGGCAAAGGTAGGAAAAATCTTAGGATTTTTTTGGGTTTTTGAAATAGTAATGTAGGAAGAATAATAGAGCATAACTTCAAAAACAACTCATTTTCGTTTATTGCTTGTTGCTCTCTCTTTTTTTTTTAGAAAGCAATTATTTCAACACTTTTTCATCAACAATTTTTCCTTTTGCCATTTTTATTAATTTGTGGGTAAGGTACTCACCCACACACTTTATTCCTCAACCATTCCTGACACAACCCACTAGCTCCTATTTCTTCATAAGGTAGAATATGGTCTTTTTCGTTTCAAGGTTATGCAATAGGCTTAAAACAAGAAAAAGAGGTTTAAAGCTCAAAGGGGCTACCAATGGATTAATATCAAGGTGGGCTTATTTGGCCAAGTAGCTAAAAACAAGAAATGTCTCAGTCATATCAAATCATGCATATTCACCTAAGTTGCAAAACAAAAGAATCAAGATAAATATTTGAGTATAAACAAACATGAGCAAGTCACTCAAGAAAAAATAGGAATGGCACATGGTGGTCCATCCTTTGTAGTAAGGCTCAAGACTCACAAGGTCAAATTCTTTCACAAAAGATTTAATCAAGAAATTCTCAAATCAACTCATTTAGCAAATCATAGAAACAATCCACTCATATCAACATGACTTTTAATTTTTTTCCAGAATTATGATCATCCCAATTATTGAATCAAATCCTAAAAATTCAATGTCAATATGTTTTATTGAAAGCAGGGAAATATTTTTGTGGATTTCTTATGAGACATATTGTTTAAAAGTTTAACTTAGTAAAAAGTTAATACTTTCACAATTTTCTAAAAAAGAAATCACAATTTCTTTTTAAATGAAAACAAAAACAAAAATTGAAAAACACAAAAGAAAAATTCTACCTACAGTTTGTTTCCCCCACACTTATTTCAAAAAAATGTCCTTGATGGACTTATTTTGGGGCGGAAACGAAAAATCTTGTGACTATTGGCTCAATCTGGCCATATGTCAAAATTTATTTTCTTTAATTTTATAAAGTACAAGTCAGCTTGTACAATTTTATTAAAGAAAACAAAAACACATATTTTTGAAATTTTTTTAATATTTTTAAAATTAAAAACAGAAACAAAAAACAAACATGCATGCAAATTAACTTTTCTATCAACAATGATTTCAAAAGAATTTGAATCTAAGCTTTTTACCTGTTGTAGCAACCTTTCTTCTTTTTCTGCAGCCATGTCAACAAAGATAACCACTGAAAACTTATTTGCATCATTCACATCAATAAACTTGATGTGTGGAGTGTGTGGCTTCAACTCAACTTGAGCATCATCAGGTGCATTCGAATGGTTAAGCGGATCATCAGTAATCCTCATAATCTCATCTTCTGAGCAAAAATTTTCACCTGGTGTTGTTGACTCTACTGCTTCATCATTAACCAAGTCAGTTGCAATAGTAGATGCTTCAGTTGCATCTTCGAATATTGTTGGCTCTTCAACTGCACTTGGTTCCTCCATTGTATTGTTCTCACAACTTTGCTCTTGAAAATGATCATTTGTACTCATAACATCATCAACAGGTACAACTTTATATTCACATGGAGCATCGTCAACATATCCATCAGTAGATATGTTTATGGGAGAATCTTTAATTTCTTCATCAGCAACATCTTTAGCAAAATTGATATGTCCATCAGTAGACATATTACTATGAGCATCATTATATCCATCAGTAGATATATCAATGTGATGTGATTCCGCTATTGGTTTTTCAGACTGACTCTGCAAGCTTTGTGTGGCGGCATTCATCATCTCTTTCTGATCTGTCTGATTCATCTTCATCATTTCAGTCATCATTTTCATCATATCTTCCAAAGTGACCTTTCTCACTGCATCATTCATTAGCTGACTCAAATCTTCAGACATTTGTTCAGCTCTGATGGCCAACTTCAGAAGCACATCTTTGATTTCATGACGAAGTTCGTTAAAATCTAGATTTTCAGGAAATCTTTGATGGGGTTGAGGGGTGGTATTAACAGTTACAAGTAATTCTATGAAGTTGTTTTTACTTGTATCCTTCAACATATCATACAGTATTTGCTTATTTTCATACCACTCTTGCTCAATATTTCTGCATCGTTGATCAACTCGCAACCTTTCATCCATGGACTATAATTTCTCTATAACTTCACCCATTAATATCATAACTTCCCTGTAGGATGGTCCATTGGTTGCTTCAACTTGCTGTGGTGGTACATATTGTTGCTGAAAACTATTTGGAACATATGGTTGCTGAGGT
>Ga0214544_1002192_pt1 | contig 41171 bp, 45 predicted proteins | sample CNSS3metaG_FD_160074 | JGI IMG/M metagenome (GOLD analysis project Ga0214544, IMG submission 160074) | Root nodule microbial communities from cowpea collected in UCLA plant growth center, Los Angeles, California, USA - CNSS3 | ecosystem: Host-associated > Plants > Roots > Nodule | place: USA...
ATTTAATCTTTTTATTTTCAGTTACTCTTTTTACTTGTACCTCTCTCTATTATAAATAGATTACCCTATGTGTGGTTTATACACAAGGGAGATTAATCTCAATCCCTATCTTCTTTATTCTCAACAGAAACAATCCTTTCAAAGCTTTTGCTATTTAGCCCGTTTGTTGATAGGACAAATGGGTTGAAAGTTGAGCTAATTGATTAGATGCAATAGAGTCTTAAGATTGAATTGGGGAAGGTGTTCAAGTTTTGGTTTGAGAATTTTGATGTGAGGTGTAGGGCATGTTTAAGGTTGTTGCATCAGAGGTGGTTGTTTGGTAGGTGGTGGAAAATATTGGTTTTTTGATTGTTTTGGTGAAGTGGAAGGCTCGTGTGTTACCATATCCAGAGGAGTTGCCTCAAGTGGAGCATCAAATGTTGATGAAAGGATTGTCGTCTTTTCTTCCTTAAGAAAGAAAACACTATATCATCTGATATTGTTGAATGTTCTTCAATAGTGATAGTTGTTTGAGGTTGTTGAGAGGTGGTTTCCTCGGTACGTTTTATCCCATGAGATGGAATGGTCTTGGTTTTCTTAGGAGTTGGCTCAAAGGTTTTTCTATAGTAGGAACATTAGACTGAGTCTATCTAGTAGCATTGTTTGATTTGCCACTGACAAATAGTTCTGATGAAGGTGACGAAACTACAAGATTCTCCTTTTTCTTGTGGTTTGCTTCTCTTCTATTTTGAGCATTCACCAACATGTGCATTTTTTCTTCCACCAAAGCCAAACATTCAAAAGCTCTTATGTGTGGAGGCTCAAGATTGGCTAGACAATATTTTCTGATATTGTTTATGTTGAGTTGGGGAACAACAACCTTGTCTAGATATATCCCCGTATGCATCATGTTCAAATTGGTCAAGGTGAACATGGGTTGCTTCCCTGTGCATCCAACCTTCTCTTTTACCTCGTTTTTAGTAGACTTCTTAATCATGTAGAATTTTTGGTACACACCTTGATTAATGGAGCATTGGTGATCTCATCTCCCGGTCAATGTTATCAAAACTCGGTTATGGCGGTGCCATGGGGAAATTAGTGGCAGTTTTGCAACCTTCCGCCACAATAAGGAGGTTGCGAATCAGGTTTCTCGTGGTGGCCCATGGTGGTTGCATTTTCTATAATGGCTAGTGTAAGTGGAACATGTATGGTGGAAAATGCGGGGAAGCGACATGGAGAAGTAAGAAAGGCAACGATATGGAGAAGAACACGGAGAAGAAACCCTATTTATGAATGCAGCACCTTAAATGAAAGGTTGTTGTGTTATTTTTGCCTTTTGTTGGGTTAACCCAATTAATACATACCTAAAAATTGGGCCAGGCCCAATAAAAACATTCAACTTATTACTTGAACCAAACACCCGCGCCTCTCCTTCAACTCACTATCCTTTGTCTCACCTTGCTACTTTCCACCATCGCTGTTGCCACCACTGCCAACAGCCCTCATCGTTGGTCAATTAAAGCCGTTGCATATTGCATGGCTATTTTTTTTTTCAAATTATTTTTGTCAAATACTGCCTGCATTTTTAATTTTTTTTTCTTCTCCACTTCTATATTTTCTGAAAAATTATACTTATTTTCAGCAATAATAATGCCTAATGATCAGTACTGATTAGGGATGACAATGGGTCGAGTCGGGTACAGATAGTGCCTACCCACAACCTGACCTACAACAGAAAAGTCCACCTGGTACCCATCCCGCTACCTGTGTGGATACCCATTTAAAAAATACCCGCGGGTATTTTAAAACCCACGGGTACCCATGTATACCCGTAAATATTTAAAAAAATATATTTTATAAATATTTAAAATTAAATTTAAATAAAATTACAGAAAAAACTGTAATATTAAGTATAAATTAAATTAAACATAAATTAAATTAAATTTTATAAAATATAAATTTAATTTAATTTTAATTAAATTTAACTTAATAAAATATAAATATAAATTTAATTTTAATTTTTTATGTGTAACGGGTACTCACAGGATGGATAGTATGATATCTGCACCCGACCCGTTTATAAATGGGTATTAAAATACCTGCTATCTGTTACCTGCGGGTAACAAATATTCACATATACTAACTATCCGTCACGGATTTTATCCACGAATACTTACGGGTATGGATATTTTTGCCATCCCTAATACTGATTAAGAACATCCCACAAAGTATACATATTTTGCATCATAATTATACTTTTGTACTCTTTTTAAAAATGCATGTAGTATATTTCTTTTGGCAACAATGTTTCCGCCATAACCCGATGTAGTTTCTGTTATAACTTTATTAAGGATTTTTGGAGTTTCTGATATTTTCCGTTATAACACTGCTCCCGGCTTCTTTATAATCCTTATCATATTGAGAAATAAAAGATGAGGCAATTAAAGGGAATACTTGCATCAAATGATATATAACATGTCTCCCATATTCCGCAATGTGATCTTTCGAAACCATGTTTTGGTAGCAGTTCCTTGTTGCACACTTGCTGCCAGATTTTGGCTCTAGGACACATCTTCCTATATTCAACATTTTGGCCAACAAGATCTTTTGAGAAATTTTCTTCATACAAGAGCTTCTTTAACACACTAGTATCAACATAAATGAACTCCCAAGCCGAATAAAAACAAATGTTTACGCTGTTCCAACCAATAGACTTAAGAAAGATACACAAGAATATTAGAACGAATTTGAGAGCGACTTCCCCTCTCTTAGGAATTCATATTTATAATAACTTGGGATACACCACATACAATGTATGAGAGGGAAAATAAGGGACATTCATCGATGAGACCAGATTTCCACCTATGAGTGTCATTGGGGGATTTTCTTTCTACTTTATCACTAGCGTTGTCTACATCACAATATCCTTGTAATCTAAAGCTTATCAATAAGTCCATTTTAAATATTGAAAATTCATTTAAGAACAATTAAGATTACTTCCCTCGGGTCAGATTGAGGAGGCCTCACTGGATATCATAGCTAAGTTTTCCTCATTTGGAGTTTCTAGCATTAATCCCCTTCTACATTCTTCACTTCTAACCATAGCCATAACTTTATTAATTCCTAGAACTTTTTCTTTTTTTCCAGGGCTCTGAACTCTCGCGTAATGAAAATACCCATAAAAAAAATCATAAACTCTATTATGCTCATTATAGTACTTTAGCATTGCTAAATCTATTGGGCATTTAGCTTTTATTAGCCTGTAATGGTCTAAGTCCATCTACATTGATTTTAGTTGATTGTCATACTTTGTTACAGTCTTGTTTCCTTGTTTTGCAGCCATAGTCTTCACCTTCACCTCATATATTTGGAAAACATCTTCAACTCTCGAGTATGTCTGCTCTATAGCATTCTAGATTTCTTTAGCAGAATTTAGAAACATGCAAGTATCACTTATCTCTAAGAACATTGAGTTCCATGATAATAGAATCCTCTTTTTTCCATTTTGTAAATTTGGCATCTTCCTTGTCCAGGGCATCACCTCAAGTGGCTAGCTTTCCTTTTAACTTTTAAAGTCTTATAAACAAGCTAAGAACATTTCAAGTAATTTTTTCCATTCAAACTGTTTGTAGTGTTAAGATTATGAAGCTCTTCATAAGTCTGTGATTTATTGTCCACTATTTCTGTTGTTTGTCAACTGAATCCGCCATTGCGGTATCACGACAAAGGTAATGAATGACAAGATAAATCATGATAACAATTAAGGCTTCCTTTATAGAGATGATTGACAACAATGAAGGTTGTTGTCTAGGATTTTGAATTATTGACAGCAATGATAGTTGTCATCTAGGATGTTTGGATGCACATTCAAAGGCAGCTTTTAAGAATTTTAAAATAGATCATTTTATTGCTACGAGTACATCACATATATATGCAAGATTGGAAAACAAATTTAGGAAATACAATAGCAACACTTAATTCTTATTATTCAGTGCTATAATCCGATTCCTATTATTCAGTGATATAATTAGATCCCTATGATTTAGGGATATCGATTATACATTTTAATTATAATGTGCTTATGGAATAATAAATATGATTGCTAAGAAATTTCAAGTCTTCAAATGAGTTTTTTTTTTTCTCTCTCTCTCTCTCTCTCTCTCTATATATATATATATATATATATATATATTTTCATAATCTTCCTAAGAAAACGCTTTTTTTTAGGTGTGCTTTTACTGGAAGAGGTTGTGAATTCTTATGACGATGAAGGAATTTGTGCTATCATAGACAGTACAAAACAATGGTTTAACGAGTCTCAAATCAGAAAAGCAGCTGGCAATGCAAGTTGGTGGAGGGTAAATACATAATGTCTATTCTTTTGTATCTAGAAACTAGCTTATGTTTGGTAAATTTGATTTGCCGGCTGACAGACTGTTTTTAAAATAATGCTGATTCTGAATCCTGTTTATTTTGTTGGCTTGCAACTCTTCCCTATTAGGTATCTTACTTGGTAAGTAAATTGCCCCATAACCTGCACTCAAATTTCTAGATTATTGAACTAGGAAAAATTATCAATCTCATTGGGAAATGTTCACTTGTACGGCTAATCTCTTTTAAGACAATTTCTTTTATACATTTTAGCACCCTTAGACACTATTAACTGCTTATTGAAAATATTTAACCCTTGGTGCTACATTTACGAATTACCGGACTACCCAAAAATATCTATCTCACATTCAAGGTGTACATGTCTCGGTGTAAGTAGTGTGTGTTGGAGACTTTACATCGATTGGACATAAGATCAATTTACATATTAGTGAATGCAAACTTTATATTAAAAATTGGTTTTGTACGATTGACTTATGCTTAAAGTCGACTTCTTAATATAATATCACAACCATCCTTATAGTCACTTATTTAATTAATAAATTATCTTCTACTATTTTGTCAATAAAAAGTCCAATGGAAGTTTTCCACTCATTCTATTCACATACAACTTAACAACCCCATCTTTAGGGGGAGCGTTTAAGAGAGGAAAATAATGAGCCTTTATATTCCTAAATTTGTCTTTTGAATCATAAAATGAAAAAAATGAAATTCAAAAGAGTAATACAATTGAAATTGAAGCAGAGAGGGAAAGAGTAAAGGTAAATCAAAATCTTGAATCTAGAGCAGTGTAGTAAGTATCGTACGATTCACGATACGAATCGTATGATACGAAACGATTCAGGTCCCTAGCGATACGAATCGTGAGTTGTATCGTTTTTACTCTCGTATCGTACTTGTATCGTACGATACGAGTTCGAATCGTGCGAATCATGATTCGATTCACGATACGAATTTACCCCAATTTGAAAACCTAGTTTTTCCCTCTACATTTTTACTCCCTAATTGAAACCCTAATTTTTTCCCCCTTTATTTTTTGCACATTGAAACTTATTAACGTTAGTGTGCTCGAAAACATGTTCTCCTCCTTGCCTCTCGTGATCACGTCATCTCTCTTTGTTGTGGTGGTTGTGTCATCTCGTGCATGCCTTTGTTCTTTTGTTCAGTGGGTTTGAACTTTTGCGTTTGTAGTATAGTGGTCACATGGTGGTAAATCTCAGAGAGGATGAGGATGAACTATGAATGATTAGAATATAATTTTTTTTGAGGTTGTTTAGGATACAAGGAGCAAACACTTATTTTTTGGATGACTATAATGCATAATTTGTTTAGTAGCATATAACTATAGTTGAAGGAATCTTATGCAGCAACCACATTGTTTTTTGAAGTCATGTTGCTGAAATTGTGAAACTTTGTGGTAGATATACATAGATACAACCACTCTATTTGATTATGGGATTGTTTTATTATTAATTTTCTCTTTATATATCTATTTATCTTATATATTTAACTATGAACTGCATTCTTTTAATGTTTTTAAAATGTTTATGAATCATACGATTCACGATACGATTCACGATTCAACTACCATGATCTAGAGGTCAAAATCTGAATTTGCTTAATGAATTCTTAGACCACATGATGATACAAAATTTGGGAAAAATCTGGTGTACACTTGAAGACAAAAGGCTATGCCAAGATTTACTCATGTTCAAGAGTTCTATCATTTATCATTACATGAGGTAAATGTGTCTAACCCTATGAATCCTGATTCTACTAATTGACGAACTTCCTTTGGTAGAACTTGTTGTGTAGGTAGACCAGAATTTAGATCTCCCAATTGCTCTTGGAAAAGGAACTAGAGCTTATACTAAACCTTACCCTTTAGGAAACTATCTATCCTTTAAAAGTTCTAATTTTCCCATAGTACCTTTCTTAAAAGCCTAAATACCACAAGTATACCTTCGTTTGTACCTGAGGCATTAATTGACAAAAAATTGAAATAAGTCTTGGATTTGGAAATGGAGGCATTGAAGAAGAACAATACTTTGAAACTAGAGTTGTCAAAACTAGTTAAAAACCGTGAGCCAACTCAACCCAACATGGGTTTGAGCCAGCTTGGGTTAAAAAAATTTGCAAATTTAAGTACGGGCGAAAAATGGACCCAGAGCCTAAGGAATTACACTTTATTTATCAAGCATTCTGATTCAAGGAGAGTAACAATTCTAATTATCTGTGTGGATAATGTCATTGTTACTGAAAATGATGAAAATAAGGAACAAAGGTTGAGTCAATGCCTTGCCAAAGAGTTTTTATTCAAGACTTTAGGGAAGTTAAAATATTTGTTGATATTTAGATCGTTCTAAGAAAGGGATCTTCATATCGCAACAAAAATACATCATTGATGTAAAATAACTTGGAAACCAACAAGTACATTTGTTGATGTAAATACAAAGTTGAGAAGTGTAGAGGATGATGTTGCTATGGGTAAAGAAATGCACCAGATTCTTGTCGGGAGAGTTATTTATCTCTCACACTCAACCAAAGGAAGCACATTTAGAAGTTGCTCTTAAAATTGTCTAGTATTTGAAAGTACCAGGAAGAGAACTTTTGTTCAAAAGACACAAGAATGCACTCTGGATGGATATACTAATGTTGATTATGTATTTTTAGTTATGGATAGGAGGTCAACTATTTGATATTGCATCTTCCTTGGTGGAAACCTAGTAGTCACTTGGAAGAGTAAACAAAAGTGTGTTAAATAAATTTGGTGCCAAAGAAGAATTTCGAGCAATGGCTCAAGAAATATGTGAACTGTTATTGTTGAATATTGGATTGGAAGACTTAAAGATAAAGTGAGATGTATCTTTGAGGTTATATCGTGACAATAAATATTCAGTCATCATAGCTCACAACTTAGTCCTACATGATAAAACTAAACACATTGAAGTGGACAAACCTTTTATCAAAGAAAAGCTTGACAGTGGCTTGAATTACACTGCATATGTGTCTCTACGTAAGGATGGCTTGCAAACATTCTCACTAAGGTGTTGAACTATATCCAGGCTGGGAATGGAGGGCACTTATTCACCAGCTTGAGGGGGAGTATTGAAATATTCTAGGAAGTTTCAGATTCTATTCCTATTGGTTTTAATTATGTATATTGGTTGTATCTTGGTTTTATTACTAGCATATTAATCTCACAATCTCAGGGGTTTGTTCCTAAGAATAGGTTGTGCTTGTTTCCTAAATCAGCTCCAAGTCCATTTGGGTTTCATTTCTATTGGCTGTACGTAATGAGACTGAATAAGAGATAAATTGTTTTGTTCTAATTATGCAATAACAATATATTATTTTAGTTGGACAATACCTTTCTTATCACCGTCAATGATAACAATGGCATCCACATATACAATAAGGTAGATAATACCTTGGGGAGAATGATGATAAAATAGAGAATGATCAACATCACTTCGCGTTATTCCAAGCTATTTGGATGATAGTTTGAAATGCCTAAACGATGCATGGGGTGATTCCTTGAGACTATACAGGGACCTTTGCTTGGAACAAAGTTTTTTTAGTGATGAATAGCTACAAAGGAGAAAAGAAGTCAATTAATGTCATTTTGGCCACAGAACAAAGTGTTATTATAATCTTGTCCATAATTTGTGTGTACCTTTTTGGAAATAGATGAGCTCTATAGCCACTAATTTTACCATTAGGTATCTTTTTAGGAGTGTACAACTATCGACACCTGATAATTGATTTGCCAATCAGAAGAGGAACCAACTCCTAAGTATCACACAAATCTCATCAATGCTTTTGCAAAATCTTTTGTTAATGTGTCATGAGATTTCTGCTTTTGAGACTTGTGGGGTTTGGTTGTGCTAAAGGATGCCACCCAAATTATGAAGGTTGTTGCCACCTTTAAGAATGGTCATTGACAAGCAGCAGTGGCTGGTGACGACATGACTGGAGACAATAAAGTGGGGTTAAACCCATTCTACCAAGTTCAAAAACTAAGCATTAGGATTCTAAAAGCTTGAATGACTTGAGCTCACTCAATTGCAATGCATATGAACAAAATGAGTACTAGATAAAAAGAAAGAAAGGACATGTTCAAACTGGTAGAACCTGCACTTATATAGGCTGAAAGTATATATACACAAAAGCAACCTTTCTCTGATATGTCAATTATTTCAAAGAGTTTTAATCAATTATTTTGTAAGTTTTAATTTCTTTTTTTTTTCATTTTGTTTCTCTTGTTCTGAGGGCTATACTATTTTTATTTTTCTTACAAGAAACAAAACAAGAAGTTTGAATTTCTGTTTTGAAAAATATTTGCAATTTTTAGTGTGGATATTCTGTCAAACCATTCGAATATGACAATTAGATAATCTAACAAACATTTTAGCAAGATGAGTTTTAAAGGTTCCTCCTTTTAGTTAATTTGACCCATATAACCTGTAATGTAAAAAATTAAGGAAAGAAGAAATACTCACTAATTTTATACTAGTTTGTCTCATAATACAGTCTACAACTGGTTCTTAATAGACCAATCAAGTTTCACTAAGCAGATTATTGCTGTATTCTTTCGGCTCCTGGCCACTTTTGGCCGACTCTGATAAAGTATTCTTTTCATATGCCACATTTGGCTGCTCTTTCCACTAGCCACTCTTGGCTCAACCCAAGTATTGTTTCATTGAGCCATTCTTGGCTCAATCCAAGTGTTCTTTCAACAAGCCATTCTTTGCTCAAGGCGAGTATTCTCTGAACAAGAAGCCAATCTTGGCTGAAGACAAATATAATTTCTTTGTGATCAAAAGATCGTGATTTCTGCACAGGATAGTTGTTGGTCAATGCATCTTTAGCTTGAATTCCCATAGATGTTTGAATGTAGTTTGTATTTGGCATGGAACTATTTGATGACAAATGGTGAAGACATTCCTTGGATCACAAACTTAAGCTTTAGGAATATTTTTAGTTAATGTCAACTTAAAGTTTGATTGTACTTATCTAATTATCATCAATCACTTATCAAACTAGTGGTAAGATCTTCATGGTGCTTTATCGTCTGTCAGATGAAGCACTTGTGCTCGGAATTTGTACAGGGTCTATGAGATGTATCTTCTTGATGTTTTAAGCTTTGGTGTATTTAGGCGCTTTATAAAAATTATACAAAAATTATACGGTGTTGGACTTTTGATATAACATTATTTTATACATGTTAATTTTTGGCAGATAAGAGAAGCTACTTTGTATGCCCTATCATCTCTTTCAGAACAACTATTTGAGACAGAGGTTTGAGATTCCTATTTCACTTGTGAATTCTGATATGTAGTATTAGATTTAAGTTTTCATTTCCAGCCTCAATAACTTGTGTTTTTATTTTGAACTTGGTTAGACTGTCATGTATCTTGTTATTGGTACAGGAAACCAGGGTTTATTCAAGTGACTTGAAGCACCTGCTTGAGCAGATTTTTGCAGTAGACTCTCTAATAGGTTGATTTCAACTCTTCCCTTGCCCTCTTTTAAGGTTCCATTCTGATTCAATGAATGCAGCTGTATCCGTGATAATGTTTTTTAATCTTATTTTTTCACTTTTGTTCCAGGTCCTCTTGAATGCCCATTTTTATATGCACGCATTTTTACTTCAGTTGCTAAATTTTCTTCTTTGGTAAATGGTCCTGTGCAAACTTTTAAGGTTCTCAATATCTCTCTCTGTTATGACTTGTAATTGATCTTTAATATTTTACAGATAAGCAGTGGCTTAGTAGAGCACTATCTCTATTTAGGAATGAAGGCAGTTACAATTGATGTGTAAGAAAACTTGTCTCAGTTTGTAATCTTTCTGTAATATACTCTTCTAACTTTGAATATAACAGGCCCCCACCTGTAAAAGTAGGTGCCTGTAGAGCCCTTTCTAACCTCCTTCCTGAAGCAACAAATGAAGTTATCCAATCGCAGTTGTTGGGTTTATTTTCATCCCTCATTGATCTTCTTAATCATGTACCCACAATATAAAAGCTTTTGTTATTTATCTTTACTATTGTTGCATGTATTAATTACCAAAATATGATTTCCAGGCATCAGAGGAAACCTTGCACATGGTACTTGATACATTACTTGCTGCAGTAAAAGCAGGTTAGGCTGTATACTGCTCAGATATTGACACAGGCGCACTCACGTGTGTATATGATTTAAAAATATCTCAGCTAGCAATTTGTTTAAATTAGGTGTAATATTGAATGTATTTCCGGATGCTAGCTTGATTATATATTCATACTTTTATTCGGTAAATATGCTGTACTCTTGTTTTTACCTGAAAGCTATTAGATTTGCTTGTGCAGAATGTGTTATAATTTATAAATCGTTGGGCTGAGAAGTTTTTCAAAATTGTTATTACTAAAATTTATCTCTTGTTTCCATTTCAACTGTATTTATTCCCTCATCATTACTTATTATAGGTCGTGAATCATCAACGGTAGTTGAAAACATGATTTCTCCTGTAATCCTTAATGTGTGGGCATCGCATGTTTCGGATCCTTTTATCAGTATTGATGCACTTGAAATTCTTGAGGTAATGATTTTATTTGTTAATATTATTATCTCCAAAGTTACTTGGTTGTTTTGCTTGGCATCTTAGATTAGTCATGACTGATGTTGTTAAACGTTACCCTGAGGTAGGTCTGTAAAACATGAGATTCTAACGTGGAATGTTCCATCGAACCAATCACAAGCAAAAGTTGATGTCAATAGTCAGTGCTGTTTTAAGAAACCAATCTTAGAATGGAGTCTGTAGTGGTCAACCCCAAAATCGCTAAAGAGGGATAGCTTAGCAGACTCAGCCATTATTCTATTTTCTTTTACAATTATTTATTTATTATTATATTATGTGTTATGCTTTATTCAACGTTATTATTATAATAGTAATAATAATACTTATTATTATTAATAATAATTATAATTAGTAAAAGGACGAAACCCCGTATTAACTAGTGATAAAGTCAAATTACAATATCTAATGGATGCAAACTTTACTTTACAAATCGGTTTTTTGGAGTTGAGTTTTACTTAAAGTCTTAATTTACCATATCATAAAATTTTGTTTAAATAATTTATTATGTCTCCCTTTTATTATTTAGATTATTTTATCTTATATATGCTTTAAATAAGAATAGGGTTTAATTTTTATGTTAGTCCTTGAAATTTTGACATATCTGTTTTTGGTCCCAAAAAAAAAAAATCAGCATAGTCCTTCGTATGTGAAAAAGAAAATATGACTTTTAGGTCCTAAATACTAAAAAATAGTTATCTTAATTTTCTTTGAAGCCCATTAGTATTTGTTTCATTCAATTTTGTCTCATTATTGCTAAAATGTTCAATGAAGTAGCAGTGTGATCACTGTTCATCCAATTAGCAGTAAAATCGTTAACAAACAGAAACATTGAAATTTTAATTTATGCATAATACAGTTTATATGAAATGCGTAGTGATGATTTAAAATGAGGCTCATTGTTGGCTTTTTAAAAGTCGAGTGATTTTTTTGAACTTTAAGAAGGTCACATTGTTGCGTTTTTAAAATTGAGGGACTTGATTGAATCTTTTATTAATAGAGAGACGAAATCGAGCATTTGCAGTTGTAAACACACGTATGAAGTTAATTGTGTGCTGGTTGTTATGTGACATGTACTGAGAGCTTTGTTGTGTGTGTATGTATGCTCGAAATACACACATATGTTCGTACTTTAACTTATGTGCTATTCTCTAAGATGTTATTTTGAAGCTATCATTCATCGAGCTCTATATATAGATTCCTTGGTTCATAACTGCTGCATAGTTTGGAAAGAGTTATTATAATGCTTGCTTATAAATAATTTCTTTTGTCATCTGATTATGTTTATTCTTTTTTCCAGACTATAAAAAGCATTCCTGGATGCATACATCCATTGGTTTCCAGAATTTTGCCGTATGTTGGACCAATTTTGAATAAAGTATGAGTATTCAAAGTTAACCAAGTGTCAATGGTTAGTGATTTTAGAATATTACCTGTTACTTACACACCTATGTTCTTGTAGCCCCAAGAGCAAACTGAAGGCTTGGTTGCTGGATCACTAGATCTGGTAACAATGTTACTGAAGGCAAGTATACTTAGAAACATGTCACCCTTGACCTTTGAGCACTTTATCTTTTGACTTTCTCATCTCAGTTCGTTGTAGCTATATACAGAATGCCCCTGCTGATGTAGTGAAAGCAATATATGATGTCTCTTTTAACGCTGTTATCAAAATAACCCTTCAAAGTGATGACCATAGTGAAATTCAGGTATATTTTAGATACACAGATCCTATTTTGTTATTTATATTTTAAACTATTTCTGATTGGAGCATAGAATTAAATATATGTATTCACTTGATATGAGCAGAATGCTACAGAGTGTTTATCTGCATTTATATCTGGGGGAAGACAAGAAATTCTTGCGTGGGGATCTGATTCTGGATCAATTATGAGAAGTTTACTTGATATAGCTTCAAGGTAGTTGGCTATTATTTTACATGTCTAAGTACATTCACTACCATTATTGCTTCAAGCTTCTTTCAATATTAGTTCAAACAATTTACAATTCATTTTGTTATTTCTTTAAGTTTTAGCTTTTAAACCTTCCTCTAGGATATGGAAAATGAGAAAACCAGCATGGGAAATGGATAACTTCTAACAGTAACTGTTGTTTCTATATTTTCTGCAAAATCAACCTGTTTATACATAGATTTATACAAAACCTCGAGTTTATTGTATTGTTACATACTATTAGATATTCCCAGTTTAGTTTATTATTTTCTGTTATTAAAAGTGGTAGATGGAACAGGCTTAGGTCCATCTTTTTGCCTTACACAAAGCACACATTAGAATGCTCAAGAAATACTTATGCAATTATATAACATCATCAAAACTCAGCTCATAAATGATTTATCAAGTCATCTAGGAAAATTCAATAGACTAAACTTTCTAATTAGACTCATCTAGCTAGATCGTCTGCTGCATTTTGTCTACCGAGAACACTTATCATTTAAAATGGCTTTAAAAAGCTGATTTTAGTGCATAATTTCATTTAAAGCTCATTTTATCCCATTTGGACGAATCCCAGATTAAAGAATGGATTTAAAGACAATTATTCTTTAAGAAAGATAAGATTAAGCAATGTATGAGTGCATAAAAACGCACTCATCACCTTCTCTTTGTATCCGGTAAGTACATCAATAAAGTCCAACAATGTAGGTTGAATACACTGTGTTTAGTCCTCTCGTTTTTGCTAGTGATCATATCTCTTAAATCAGCAACATATAACAGAAATGTGCTATATCACAATAAATAGAACATACAAATCTTGGGTAATTCTCACCGTAAAAGTTTTATGGTATCAAGTTACGTTCCAAGTCTAAACTCTAAGATATTCTCTTTAATACATCTTGTTCATTTAAACTTCCAACCTCCTTTATAGTAACAGTCACAAACATTTTATTCTTTTGTTTTATTTTAGGTTTCCTGCTTATGTCACATGTGGATGTATCTGTTAATCTCTGTTTCCAATTTGTTGTCTGATTTCATTTATTTTGAACAGATTACTAAACCCGGAACTGGAAAGCTCCGGGTCTCTCTTTGTTGGGAGTTACATTCTTCAACTTATTTTGCATTTGCCATCACATATGGCAGTACATATACGAGACTTGGTTGCTGCACTTGTCAAACGTATGCAATCTGCTCAAAATGCCGTCCTGCGAAGCTCATTGCTAATTGTTTTTGCTAGACTGGTAATATAGCCAAATTTTCAGATTGATTTATAATGATTCTATTCTCAGTTTTTTGTTGGGAATGGTTAACAGTCAAATATCTCTTTTTTGTAAAGAATCTTTGGAGGTTGAAAACAGTTAATTGAATGATTCTAATGTCTGCTTTCCCTCTGTCCACATTGATAATTTACAAAATATTATTCAGGTACACATGAGCGTTCCTAATGTTGGAGATTTTATTGATTTGATGATCTCAATTCCTGCGGATGGACATGACAATTCGTTTGCTTATGTGATTTCAGAATGGACCAAGCTGCAGGGTGAGCATCCTTCTACTATTTTGTTGTTAGGATATTTTGCTGTGTGATCTATTTGGTATTTTCCATTTTTTGAAATTATGAGTTTGTCGCAATGTAGTTTGTCCATAGAACTGAAAGATGTGTGTGTAACTGCTCTTTGGTATGGAGTTATCCTCATGTATGGATAGCTGAAAGATTTTACGTCACTAAGTACTAAAAAATTCTAATACCTAACTATTATAGTAACTTCTCCCTTCAGTGCGTGTGATTAGTCTATCTATCCTTTTTTGCAAAACTCCTGTTTATGTCACTTTTACCTCTGTGAAACATGAGAATGATCAATAAGGTATGCTTAGATATGCATAAACAAGATCAATTTTCTTCGATGTGATATATGATTGCAGGTGATATACAGGGAGCATATCAAATAAAAGTAACTACAAGTGCCCTGGCCTTGTTGCTAACCAGCAGGCACAATGAATTGGGAAAAATACATGTCCAAGGCCATCTAATTAAGGTATTACTATTATATGATACTCTTCGTTCCCTTTTGTCGTCACCTGGGGGTTGGGATTACTTTTGCTGATTTCCCAAGCTTATTGCCTCGTGAAGTCTGGTGAGGGAGTGACCACAAGATCAAAAGCTAAGTCAGCTCCGAATCAATGGGTAATATTACCACTTCCCACCAAGGTAATTCTTTTTATTATGCATAGTTGTTTGAACATGTTATGTTGACGTCAAATTATATTAATAATTGACTGGAGAGAATACTGAACCAAAGTTGTATTGATCAATATCTGAACAAAAATTGTGATCATGCTACAACTGATCTATGTATAGTTCAAAGGATTATTACTGACAGATGTCAATTATAAATGTCTAATTTTTATAACTGTTCAATAGTTATAACTGGCTTTGAGAAATAATAAACAAAATATTGTTGCAAGGTTTAGTTCAGAGGTTGAATTTCAAGCTATGGCATAAGGGGTGTGTGAATTATTATGGATGAGGATTATTCTAAATGATCTTAAGGTGACATGTGAAGAACCTATTATCCTTTATGGTGATAATAAGTGAGCTATTAGCATTTCTCACAATCCAGTTCAGCATGATAAGACCAAACACATAGAGATAGATCGACACTTCATTAAAGAGAAATTGGATAGTGGCCTTATCACTACTTTCTACGTCCCATCTAGACTTCAGTTAGCAGATTTGTTTACAAAGGGTCTTTCCACCAATTTCATGATCTCACATGCGAGCTGGGATAGAACCATAGAAAACCAAATATGAAGGAATGAACCAAGAATCAAACCAGAAAATTAACCCTCAAAATTTAGAAAGCCATAATAAGATTCAATAGAAAATTAAATTGCATTTTTGAAATGTAAAGAGTAACGAAGAATGAACCCAATAGAAGAACGTAATGGGAAACTGAATTTAACTTGCCGAAGATTCTGAATAGTTGATTAAAACAGAACTACTATAAGAAAGTAAAGTGCAAGAAAGTCAACTAATTTGCTAAAGTCTGAAAACGGACTTAAAAGCTTACAAAGTAATTGTACAAAGTCGTATGTAGTGTATAATGATATTGAAGTTGTTCTTAGTGTGTGGGTTTGTGCGAAACTCAACCTCACAAAATTAGATATTTATGGATGATCTAATAGGAGCCCAATAATGGTGGCGTAATAGTCCCAAGTAACTTGACTAGGATAGGTTCTAAATGACTCTAATATCATTTGAACAAGTGAGTTTATGTTTAACTCAATCTCACAAAACTAGCTTATAAAGTGAATATTTCAACTCAATTATATATTTTTATACAACGTTATTCCTACTTGATGTGGTACAAGGCCCATGGAAGAAAGCTGTTAACATAGAAGACAACAAAGAAAAAGAAGAGTGCTGAAAATGTATGAGGCACAGTAAAGCACCACGTAAGATGGCATTCTGGACTTCCATTTCTATTTCCAAATTCTCCATAAAATCTCTCCCATTTTCCCTTTTCCCTTTTCCCATAAAACAGAAATATTCTTGTATTCCCTTTCTCCATCCTCTAACAAACTTCCACTACCACATTCCTATCTAGCCTCTAGTGTTTGTTGGTTTGGGCCTATGGGAGTACACCTTAAGGGATCTATCAAATTCCTTGCTAAAGTTGGGGTTTTGTTCACAAGAGCATTACTTGTTGCATATATCATACTCCCAACCGTAATGGATTATCCCTCAGAAATATTGGACAAAGAACTGCTTACTAATTTGATGATGGGGTCAACCTGCAAACAATCTTTTAAACCTTTCCCAATACGCACAAAGAGTCTCTGTATCAAGTCATCTACTGCCACAAATTTGTGTTCTTATGGAAGTGGCTTTTTGAGGCTGAAGAATAGTACAATCCTTTTCTCTCACGTAGAGCAAATGAAAATGCTTTGAGCTTTATGTGTTTTTCAGGCACACCTTGAGTTGTCATAGTAGTAGTGTACACTATATTGAACTCTTTTAAGTGCTTCTGCCTAGATTTATCTAAACAGACCATTATTCAATATTATTTGGTCAACTATCCCAAAGTTTATTCAACAACCTCACTTCCCATAACGCAGCCGGGTCAACTACCCCATTGCATTTTGTTAGGTAAAGTTACAGGAATGGTTTCATATTACATTTCTTTCACTTGTATCAACGATATTTTTTAAAGCTCAAAGTGCAGTTTCTACGATGAATTGCAACAATGTTACTGTGTTAACATCCTCATTAAAATTTGCAGTTATCTTTAAAATAAGACTATGAATAAGTTGAATGTTTTGATATTGTATCATAAGCTGAGTATGTTTTCTCTTTTTTGAATATCTTGCAGATAGTGGCTTTGTTGGCGGATGCATTAACTGAAATACAAGAACAAGTTTTGGAAGCTGATGTTGTGGTATTTAATGCATATTGTTATGTACGCCAATTGTATACTATTTAGTAAAGTTGCTACCTAATATATAAACTGTGTTCAGGATAGTGACTGGGAAGAAGTTGAAGCAGATGGCATTGAAAATGATAGAGATTTTCTTTATTCGGTGTCTTCACCTTTGGGAAAAGCCACTGATGAACATCTTCAAGCAATGGCTAAAGTATTTAATGAGGTTTGGTTGAGTTACAGTTGTTCTAACCTATCTTAATTTCGGTACCATGCAATTATATCATAGTTTTATACTGAAATTTAATTTATTATTTTATTTTGCTAAACTTGTTTCAAAATTAAAAGGATCGAGATGATCAGTATGACGATAACCTTTTTAGTGTTGCCGATCCCCTCAATCAGGTCTGTGATCTGGAGTCTGTTTTCTTTATTAATGTAATGCTCTAACTTGCATGTGTTTGTTAACAATTTACAATTATGGTTGCAAGTGACAGATAAATCTGGCAAATTACCTTGTTGATTTCTTTGTTAGCTTTTCGCAATCTGACAGACAGCTCTTAGATCACATTTGCCAGGTTATCAGAGTAATATTTTTCATTTAGTTCACGTTATAGTATCGACGATTGTTGCTTAACTTCTGCTATTTACCATGGCTTGCACTGCAGAGTTTGACTCAGTCTCAACGAAATGCCATTCAAATGGTACTGAAGAGATGACAATTTAGTGTGTAATCATCGAGTGCTGTCTCAAGGATGGGTTGATAATACTATTAAGAATCCAACAAAGATATGGTTGGAAACCAATATTTTTCCAATATTCAGGTTGGGGAGGTCTGCAATTCTGAAAGGTGTTTATGTCTATTGAGTTTTTTATTGGATGTGTTATTGTATGTATTGGCGATGTTTTGTTTTTAGTTGGTTTCTGCCCATCTATAATTGACCAAATATTTTTTGTATACCAATTGTATTTTGATTATTCAAGAAAAGGAAGAAATCTCAGTTGGTAGCATAATGGTGCATAAAAATTTCAATTGTATTGGTTCTGCTTGTCACTATTCCCCGTTAGAAAACTGTTTATATTTCATGTTGGAATGTTAGAGTCTATAGTTAAGCATTGGTTGCAGTAATGATTTCTCTCTTTCCCTCCCATTGTAATGATCCCTTTCTTTTCTGGAGAATCAATACTCAAGAAGCATATAACTGTTGTTCCTTTGGGTTTGAGTGAATTTTCTCAAATGGGTATATCTGTTACCTATAAAGAAGAACACTGCTCGATTAAAAATGAACTGAACAATCGTTACCACAAATTATTAAATATTATCATTTCTAAAGTTTAAATGCGATCATAATGGATCATTTTACTTTTAGAATTTTTTTATTAATGTTGCTGTTATTTAATAATAGATCATATCACTTAGCATTGTAACTAACGTTGCTGTCATTTAATAAGTCCTATGTTATGTTTTGGTTGAGAGGTTGTATTTTAAAATGCCCGTTAGAGATAAAACGCAAGTGATTTTAGGCTTACAGAAGCGCTTTACACTAACCTGTTTGTGCAATGTCGTGCCTTCGTTAAATAAATCACTCAAAGTTCAAAAAAGAATCAACCATTGATAATTCAGGCTGCTGGTCGGAGGAATTGTTATGGCCTTAGTTGAGGTACTCTGGACCAAGTTCAGATTGCTCATTAGTCTTATTTTGACTTGTACGATCAAAACCATTTTTGGGTTAACTGGGCTCTCATTCACTACTAATTCATAATCCATCATTTATGGTATAAGATGACTTATCAATATTGTTGGTATTCATGTACAATATTGTTGGTATTCATGTAGAAACGAATTTTGGTAATCTTAGGATAATTACGTTACCAATTAAAATTAGGAGCTAAAAGATCGGTAATAATAGTTCTTATGAGTTCTATAATAAAATTTTCTATAAATATTAGTGTAACTTAAGATCATGTAAACTTCAATTTTTTTGACGTCATCTCATTATAATTTTAAACTAGCACAGCGTTATACAGAGTGTAATATGAAGTCATATAAGAGTGATCAATGTTGATTTATGAAGATGAATATCTTGGTTTAAAGAAAGTTTTTTATGATAATGGTTTATGAAAAAAAAAAAAGTGTCACTGGGGTGGTCGCTTGTTGAGCGTGAACTTATGACAGCGATGTTATGCCATCAATCTAGTGTTGGCTTGAAAGTTGTCATTCGTAAATGGAAGTTGTATTTTCATACTTAAATGTGACTTATATACTTCATTGATTTTAGTGAAACATGTTTTCTGTTTGGCTTTATCTAGTTTTGTAATGTGTATATATTCCTTTAGCTTGGCCATGGAAGTCATGAAGATAGCTTGAAAATAAACATTATATTGAACACTTGTGAAAATTCTTTTCAAGTAATGTGAATGAAATTTCTAAGTTTTTAGAGTAATAAAAAGGTTAAATGGTAAGTGAAAGACTATAGTAGTGCAAAAACTTCTTTATCACCTTGGAGACGGTTGAATGTATTGCAAAACGATTTTCTCAGTGTAATAATCGTTTAGCATTCTTGATAATTGTTTTAATATTCTTTTATTGAGATAATTGATTAGCTCTAAAATAATTGATTATCCCATTTAAACTCAATTTTCAAAATCTTTCTAGAATAATCAATTATCATAAGTAAAAATCGATTATTTTGAATGTTATATGGAATGAATTATTTTTTTAAATAGGTCAAAACATGATTTTTCTCTACACACTGAGTAGAACACCGAATTTCAATTATAGAAAGAGTTCAATTTGAAATTGCTCTATTTAAGCATTGGCTTAACCTAATTTTTGAACCCAATTTAAGTTCACTTAAGTTAAGCCCAAGTAAAGTAAAGTTAACTCAGGATAGAGCAAGCTAAAATGGCCTAAACCCATGTATAGTAGACCTAATAGCTAATTCTATTAGGTCGATCTTACTGGATTTAATCTAATTGACAATGCCTTTTAAAAAATTACCTTTAAACCTTTATTGCATACCTAGCTAATAATTTTGAGTAGATTTCAATTAATAAGACATATTTGATGATAACTGATTATGTGTGCATATTTCTCATGTGACAAGACTCTTTCCTTTGTTTTTGTTACCATTATTAACTCCATACGATACAAAGCATTAAGACTAATGCTTTAAGTAGTTTTGCTAAGTCTAGATGATACAAAGCATCATTTTCAACTAACATGTTTAGTCTTGCAAATAAAAGACATCAAACTAAAAAACTATTGTTTATCAAATGATAACAAAGAACTAAACGAATGTTGTTATTTATCGCCTGACGCTTATATAAGAAATGTCTTATAATGGAATTGAGTTATGTTTGGTTGCTCAAATAATTAAATGTGCCTATCTCTCATGTGGCAAGAATCCTTCCTTTGTTGTTGTCACCATAGTTAAGTCCATACGATACAAAGCATTAAGACTAAAGGTGCTTAAAACTGATGGAGGTGGACAACACCCCTTAAAAGAATTTAGTGATTTCTGTGAAGCTATTGGAATTGAGCACGAGATCACACCCCAAATACAACTCAACACAATGGTGTAGTTGAGAGAAGGAACAAAACAGTATTGAACAATGGTCTACCAAATTATCTATGAGGAGAGACTGCACTAACAACCTCATATGTGTTGAATAGGTTTCTTACAAAGAGACTTGAAGGTATAACACTTGAGGAGGCTTGGAGCAAGTCAAAGTCAAATGTTGCACACCTAAGAGTCTCTATCTCTCTTTGTTTCAAACATGTTCCTAAAAAGCAATGAAGAATGCTTAACGACAAAGGAGTTCAATTGGTTTCCAACAGAGGGATACAAATTACTAGATCCAAAAACCAATCAAGTGCATGTCAACATGATGTTGTAACTGATGAAACTTGTGGCTGAACGTGGAAAGACAACAATCAAGAGACACCTCAGTCAATAATTATGATGGAAGAGAAGTGTGTTGCTAGTGATATAATATCTGTAAAATAAGATGTTCATATGAAGAGATCATCATGAACAGTTCAGAGACCATCAAGGTTTAATGATTATGAACTGTTGCATGATGCATATATCATAGTAGAAGGTAATCTTCTCCATTTTGCATTAATTGCTTAAGCTGAGCTTGCTAATTTTGATGAAGCTACAACTGATGAAAATTGGTAGAGAGCAATGAAGGAACAGATAGCCTCCATAGAGAAGAATCAAACTTGGGATTTGGTTTATCCTCCTTATGGCAAGAGACCTATTACTCTAAAATAGGCTTACAAGGTGAAAGTAAATCCAAAAGGTGAGGTAGTGAGATACAAGGCCAAAGTTGTAGCCAAGGGGTTTCTATAAAAAGACAAGATTGATTTTGGAGAGGTGTTTGTGTGATGCCCCGACTACTATATTAAATAATTATTATTTGATAAAAAGATATGGAATTAATTTTTTTTACCATAAGATTTTCCTTGAGAGAACATTAATAATAACATAACTTCGTATTCATATTTATATATATATATATATATATATATATATATATATATATATATATATAGTTTACATCTCTGTAATTGTTCATGAAATATTATAAAAATATATATTTGTATATTATTAAGAGTCCTACATCAGAATAGAAGATTATCTATATTTTTAATATCTCCTAAAAATATTAATAGAAATTATCCATGAGTCAATCTTCAGAAGATCCACCAATAATATCCCGAACAACTCTCATTTAGCAGGTTCCTCTTCTGCTCTTGCAACAGGTACATATGAAAGAAAAATATGAAAGGAGTGAGGTCTTTATAAGCCTTAAATATCAATCTTAATAAACTCAACAAACAATACAGACACTAGGGACCTAGATTTGGACCTACAACCACAAAACTTGATCTTGTTTTACCATACATATGGATCCATATTCCACTTCTGACGATCCATTATGAACATCAGAAGTTACTTTGTGAAGTGATTAGGTAGCTGAGTATTTCTCATAAAATATTGGTACCATCATAATTATTTCTTTCTCGGGAATATTAGCCATTTATAGGCCCATAAAGAGATATATACTCACTACCTAACCTTGGCGATGCCGAGCAGGTATCGAATAGTCCCAAGTTTGGCCTATGAATATCCTAGTCCAGTGCGTTATTCTGAACTATCTAAATATTCACCTACTTGGTAAAACTTCCTTAGACCCTACCATGGTCCCTACCTTTCATCCCGCAGTGTACCAAACTGTGACTTCCCAATTACAAACACTTTGACACTGGTTTAATCTCAACTTATTGAAACCAGACTTAATTGACATACTCTTGAATATTTTCAAAGGTCATAAAATGTGATGACTATAAACTATACATAAAGAATATAAAATAAAATAAAATGTACATGTAATTTTCTTCTATCCAAGCTCACTGAATAAACTAATACTTATTTTACTTTACATTTATTTATTTATTAATTATAAAAGAATGATAAAATAAGAATCAAAGCGAGAACTTTAAATAAATAACAAGATAAAGATTAAAATGTTATAAATAAATATAATAATAAAAATATAAATTAATCAGAACTAGTGCATAACTGGAGATATATTAAATGAAATAAATAAAAAGGATTAGTTCATAACTAGAGATAAATTAAATAAAATAAATAAAGAGGATCAGTGCATAACTAAAGATAAATAAAATAAATAAAGTAAGCAAGACCAGTGCATAACTGGAGATTAAATAAACTAAATAAATAGGACCAGTGCACAACTAGAGATAAATAAAATAAATAAACAGGACCAATGCATAACTGGAGATAAATTAAATAAATTAAATAAAATAAATAAACAGGACTAATGCATAACTGGACATAAATAAAATAAATAAACAAGACCAGTGCAGAACTGGAGATTAAATAAAATAAATAAATAGGACTAGTGCATAATTGAAGATAAATAAAATAAAATAAATAAATAGGATCAGTACACAACTGAAGATAAATTAAATAAATATAAGATGATAGTAAATGAAAATAAGTTAAATGGAAGTAAATAAAATAATATATGATTAAAAATAAATAAGAGATTAATATAACACCCATGAGTTTATCAAGATTAATATAAAAAGAGCTTACCCTCACTCCCCCTTACCTTATTGATCGAAAGGCATACTAATAATAATTGAAGAGGACTAAGATCTCTTTGAATCTTTACTCTAAACTTTCTTTCCCTATTTTCTCTTTCCCTCTCTTCTTTCTTTTTCTCTTTCTCTCTCTCTCTCTCCTTTCTTTCTCTTTCTCCTTCTTTCTCCTTTCTTTCTCTCTCTCTCTCCTTTCTTTCTTTCTTTCCTTTCTTTCTTTCCTTTCTTTCACTTTCACGTAACTTCTTATTCCTGACTTGATTTCATCTCCAAATATATGTATTTATAAGCCACACATGTGCTTATCCTTTTGAAATCATCATCACTTTAATTAATGAAGAGATAATGTTTATCTCTTCTTATCTCATTTTTTTTACACACACCTATTTAATAATATTTAAATTAATAATTTTTTTACCTAATATTTTTTTAATATATATATACATACATATTTTATTAGTTTTTTTTTCTTCTTATGGTTATTCTTAATAAGTAAAAACTACATCATGATAAAATATATTTTTAATGTTTAAACTACATCATAATAAAATACGAAACATTAGTAAAAATAGAAAATTTCATAAGTGTTTTAAATAATACAACTTATTAAAAATAGGGATGTTACAGTTTGCACTTGTTGCAAGCTTAGAGGTTGTGCGTGTAGTTGTCTCACTAGTTGTACATTCAAATTGGTCTATGCACCAACTAGATGTAAAATTAGCCTTCCTCAATGGTGTTAGTTTTGAAATGGTTGAAAAGCCAAGAAGGAGGGGGGTTGAATTGGCTAGTTAAAAATTTAGGCTATCTTTGCAAGCTAAAAACCACCTTTAATTGAATCAAATAGATCATCAAGTTAGGATGCAAACAGTACTGAACTGTACACTTTTAATCGATCAAAAACAGAGTTAATCGATTGATTTTACTAAACAAATTCTGTTATGGTATAATCAACCGATTGAAACAAGAAAACAGTCGACTGAAATACTGGGAAAATTGCAGAAATGTGAATTTGAATTTTAAACCATGAACAATGCACAAGAATGATCAAGATAGGTTCCAAATGATTATGTAAACTTGCTCAATGTTGCAAATGCTATGAAAACATGCAAGAACATGAAAAAGATGATTAAAACACAAGTTCTTTAAACTTTAAAATGAAAAAGCAAGAGAGAAAGGTTAGAGAAGAGAGGACACCACGAGATTTTTATACTGGTTCACTCAAACCTGAGCTACATCCAGTTTGTCTAGGCAACCTGAGCTTGACTTTACACTATTTCAAAAGATTTACAAAGTATCCACCCTAACACTTCCAAAATATGCAAAAACACCACAAAAGACTCTTGAATCACACAAGAATCACACCAGCACAACAAGAACTGGAAAACCACCAGGCACACACACAAAGCTTGAGAAAGATCAAACCTCAGTGGTAGCACAACCCATCCTACCACAAACCACTTTCTCCAAGCTTCAAACCAAGCCAAAAGCTCCAAGAATTGATCCAAGATCAATCTTGATTAGCTGCAACACGTATGATCACGAAGGAGAGAGTTTCCACAAGTTTCCAGAACAAATTCGTGCTCTAAAATGATCAACTTACCTCTCTTTAGAAAATCACAGCTTTTATAGTCAAACTGTTACGAAATTCAACAGGTTGATTTTACTTGACTTAAGTGAAATCAGTCGATTAAAAACTAAATCAACTGATTGAATTTGCTGCAGTTTAAGACTACTACATCTAACCTTTTAACCTGTTAAAAAGTCATTCAACATATTAAAAGAGACATTTTAACCTGTTGAGAAACCGTTCAACAGATTAAAAACACAATAAAGACCAAACTACATCTAATTAATGCTATAAGGTCTACAACATGAATTACAAACTACAAATACACTTTCTTAATGATGTAACTACATGGAAAGCATATGTTCCAGCCTTGATCAACATGGTTATTATCAAATCTCCTTTCATTCATCAATGTAGGCTTCATTTCAATGGTAATGGCTTCAAGATAGTTCAAAAGAGCTTCATTCAAGCTTCATCAAATCTTCAAGAGGCAAACCACCTTGGCTTCTCATGTCAACAAATGGTTCAGTCGAGGAAGAAGTATATATGCAACAACCACTTGGATTTTTGTAAAAGGCTAGGAGGAGAAAGTGTACAGGCTCAAGAAGGCTTTATATTGTTTGAAGCAAGCTCCAAGGTGTAACGTCCTAGCCGGAAATTACTTATTAAATAAAAAACAAAATAAATATAATAAAATAACCTCATTTATTCTCAAAAACTTTCCCAAAACGTGGGAAAATTTAAACTTAAAAACATCGCTTCATTAATAAATAAAACTACAATGTTTAGTTATTACAAAACCAAACCATCCATAAAAGTGTTACAAAAGAAAAATCCATAATAAAACTTAGTAAACAATCTCATAGTGATCCCCACTCTGTCTCTATGCATCCGCATGCTCACCTGCATCAACATCTGCTCCCATGTAACAAGTTACATGATCATCACCAAACACACACAGATAGGGTGAGCTCATTTAAATAAACCAACCAAAATATGACAATAAATATAACATCTCAAAATTATAACGTTTGTTAGAATTCCCCTTTTTCTTAGCTCCTCAACTTTAAATACTTGCATTAGACGTCTATTATTTCTATACCCTTTAGGTGAGATCAATGATTGATCTTTGCTGCACGAGTGTCTACTCGCCCCTCCGACTACAGGCCACCACCTGTTAGTCAACATGTGGGAATAACTTTGCCACGACCTCTCACCGCAGCACCAAGTGAAGTTCCCAAAAACGAACATAAGTTCGTAGTTGTTCCTAGACTACAAAAACTCTATCAGATGCACTGAAGAGGGCAATCATCCGAAACCTCACCGTACGAGCCACGATCTCGCACACTCCACTAGACTTCCTAAACCACCAGGCTACAGCCTAGAGTGGCCACGTGTTACCCTAATACAAGATGCACTCGTAATTGGGCCCCCAGCCAAAGCATCGTATCATGAACATCACCTAAAGTTGTGTAGAAATCCTCCTCACGCACCAACACTGCACCAAAACCGCCTAGCGCGCCTCTCACGTCGCTAGGCGAAATGTAACATCCCTAAGGAATATTACTTAATTAAATAAATAATACGGAAAATGAATTTAAAACATCGCAATATTATTATTCCCAAAACGTGGGAAAATTTAAATTAATATTCAATGCGACAGAAAAACCAAATGAAATTAACCATAAGTTATTACAAGTTCCAATATTCCAAATGAAATGATAAAAACATAGTAAAAATATCCCTAGCTCTAATTCCAGCCAGTCCTCACTGTGTCGCCTGAACATCCTCAGCATCACATGTATCATCATCTGCTCTCGTGTAACGAATCACACGATCATCGCCAAACACAAACAGAAAGGGTGAGCTGATAAAATTAGAAAAATAATATATACAATAACACAAGATAAGTAATACACCCATCTTAATCATTCTAATTAGTTCTTGGCCAAGACCCTAAACCCCAAGGCCTTTCAGCCTTCAAATCCCACCAATGGTTAGCCTTGGACTCAGAAATATGATGCTCACACGAACCTGCCCGCTCATGGTCCTGCCTCTACGAACCTCCCCGCTCGTAGTCCTGCCTCTACGAACCTTCCTGCTCGTAGTGCTACTCTATGAACCTCTCCGCTCGTAGTGCTGCTCTACGAACCTGCCCGCCCATAGTCCAACACATGTGATCCACCAGCCACGTACCTCCCCGCACGCAGCATCTCTCAAGTGTGAGCACGGAACATACGAACCTATCTCGCTCGTATCCCTACATGAGAGTAACTGGATATGAACCTCCCCGCTGATATCATCACATGTTAACCACCATCCATGAACCTACCCGCTTATGGCACAACATCTCCTAGTGCAAGTATAGCATTATTGCGTAAAACAATACACAAACAAGCCATTGACAGCAGCGTTAATGCCTGGCGTAGCCTAACCGCTGCCAGGCAAAATCTGCCCAGACCGTCGGGTGGTAGACCCCTTGCTACCAGGCGCCAGCCTCTCGCAGACCCACTATTGTGAGGTCTATCGCATGGCGGATCACACCTTGCCGCTAGGCACCACGCAGTGCAGGGCTCCCCCTAGAGATCCTACCGCTTGTCGTAGCTTACTCATGCCGCCAGGTGCTATATCAGTAACGCACTATACTGGTTTTAGCAACCAAATTAGTTTGACTTGTAGTCTAAAACTCCTAAAATCCAAGCATTCACTCACTAATCAAAATCATTGATTTGCGCTCTGTAACCTCCATGCGATTCACGAGTCTCACCTTAATAAGTGTAATTCCCTTTCTCAATACTTATGATTTTACCCAATACTCTATTATTGCCCAATGTCTCTGCCAATCTTAGGGGATCAACCACCAATCCAGTACCTAACTTCGATCGCATGCTACTGTACTACCGAATTAAGGTCAAACCACTTATTCACTATTTATCCCCTCAACGCTACACCCAATTTGGGGGTTACTTTACCTTTATAATCATGCGCATAGGAAAATCATCCAAATCAACATACAAAATTCAACCATTCAGATCAACCACCATATTGGCTCCTAACTATTTATCCCAATACCATTGTAAATTTAGCATTTAATATTACTTCTCCCTTATATATATTAGAATAACCACCATCCTCATTTCCTTGTTAACCCTTCTATATCCAAACTCTCATAACCCCTCCTCGTTATTGAAATCCATAATCATGGCCTTGAGATTCAATTCACTCGCACACCCCCTCACAGTCGCTACCCAAAATTCTCAACGGTGTTGTTTTCCCTGGCGGCCAATACGATTCTGTCAGGCGGCACACCAGTTCCTGGTTAAAAAACCTGGTTTTCTGCACCTACGAGGAGTTTAGTTCGCTTTAATTTGACGCACAATCCCATTAAACCAAACCACACCAATTCACATAGATTTTATAAGCACAACATAGTGCAATATCCTACCTTTTGCATCATATAATTACTGATTCAGAAACATTTATTCAGCCCTTTTTCCTTTCAAGGATCCCTCTCTACTCATGAACCAATGTTTATCCTCACATAATTCCCACACCCATTTATCATACAATTAAATCATAGAAATTTACATTATTAAGCATCGTACATGATGGATAGTAACCAATTCTAGAAGTCGCAATGACTCCTGCATCAAAACACACAAAAATAGCACAAAACACGTCGTACCGCCTAGCGATAGTTCATCGCCGCCAGGCGGTTCATCGCAGAACCCAAAAAATTGGGTCATTTCTTATGTGTTGCCTGGCGGCACCTTAATGCCCGATAGGCGGTTTTTGGGCAAAAACCCAGAATTTGCGAGAAACAATGTAATTGGGGATAGGATTCATGCAATAGGGTTCATACAAGTCACAATGCATAATACACGAATAAAACCATTATAAACAACTCCCCTTACTTGGATTCCTTGCTAAACTCGAATTGGTATGTATATCCTTCCACCAAAACCTTCCTAGCCTTTGCTTTCCACTCCAAACCACGTTCTTTCAACCTTACCACTCCTTTCAATCATTACCACTTCCCTGGAAAACCCTTGCCTAACCTTGACACGAAAATGCAACACTCTCTTTCTCCTCTAATTACCTTCTATCTCTCACTTACTACCTTAATTAAGTGTAATTAACACTAAAACAAAAATTGCTATTAAGTTTCATGTTAATGGCTAATCATGAACCATTATTTGGTTGTCTCCTATCCATTAGACTGCCCCTCTTGGCAACTAGGGTTTTTAGCCTCTTCAATCCCCTGCCAAAATAAAATTAAGCAAAAGAGAAAGTTCTAGTTTATTTCCTTACAAGATTTGAACCCACAACCCTTTAATCACAAAGCAAGTGCACAACTAATTCAACCAAATAATGTTTCGTGATAATTCCTATAATTCTAGGATTATATTATCACGTCTAGCATTCAAATATATCAACAAAATAATGCACAAATTAAAATAACACACAATTGGCATACATAGGATTTGAACCCAAGTCCTCTCACACAATCAAGTACTCTCAACCACTTGAACTAGTACTTTTCCACGTCATATCACTCCGCATTAAATGCCTTAAAGGCTCCTATTACCCGCATTTATTAAATAATTATTTACTTAACTATTTAATTTTCCCGGGTCTTACACTCCCCCTACCTTTAAAGATTTTCGTCCTCGAAAATAGGACTTACCAGGAAACAAGTGTGGGTAGGATTGCCTCATGCGATCCTCCATCTCCCAGGTCATCTCCTGAGTAGCCTCATCCTAAAGCACTTTTACAGTCCTGATCTCCTTCCCTCACAGCTTCTTCACTTGAGAGTCAAGAATCCGCACTGATCTGGTGTTCACCGTCAAGTCATCCCTAATCTGAATGTCGTCTGACTCTAATACATGAGATGGATTTGCTACGTATTTCCTCAACTGGGAAACATGAAACACATTGTGCAGATTCACCAAGTGCGGTGGCAAGGCGATCTCATAAGCTGCAGCATCAATCCTTCTCAATATTTGATAGGGCCCAATAAACCTCGGAGTTAACTTCCTTGATTTGATAGCCCTTCCAATACCCGCAGTCAGTGTAACTCTGAGGAACACATGATCCCCGACCTCAAACTCCAAAGGTTGCCTCCTCTTATCTGCATATGACTTCTGTCTACTTTGAGTAGCTCTCATTCGCTCCTGAATCGCCTTGACCTTCTCAGAAGTCTGCTGCAAAAATTCTGGACCTAATACCAGGGATTCACCATCCTGGTTCTATCATAGGGGTGTCCTGCATCATCGACACACAAGGCCTCATATGATGACATGCCTATACTGGAGTGGTAGCTGTTGTTGTACGTGAACTCTACGAATGGAAGCATCTCACTCCAACCTCTTATATGATCCAGCACGCAAGCTCATAGCATATATTCCAACGACTGGATCGTCCTCTCCGACTGCCCATTAGTGTGGGGATGATATGCAGAACTCATCCTCAACTCAGTCCCCAATGCTGCCTGTAAAGAGTGCCAAAAGCGAGATGTGAATCTCGGGTCTCTATCTGATACTATACTAGCTGGCACACCATGTAACCTAACCACTTCTCGAATATATAACTCGGCCAACTTATCCAAAGACCATTTTTGATTAATGGCGAGAAAATGGGCACACTTAGTCAACCTGTCCACTATTACCCAGATTGAATCATGCCCTCTAACAAACCTCAACAAGTGAGTCACGAAGTCCATGGCAATATTATCCCATTTCCACTGCAGGATGTCTAACGGCTCTAGTGTACCCCCTGGTCGCTAGTGTTCAATCTTGGCCTTCTGACATACCAAGCATGATGCCACGAAGTCGGCAACATCAGTTTTCATCCCATTCCACCAAAAGGATTGTTTCAGATCTTGGTACATCTTAGTCATACTTGAGTGTTTGCTAAGACGACTTTTGTGTTCCTCCTTTAGAATTTGCTTCCTCAATCTCCAGTTTCCCAGCACACAAACTCTATCTCTGAAACGCAATATACCATCTGATCCCATCCTGTAGTCCTTCCCTTTCTCAGTACCCAACCAACTCACAAATTGTTGCAGCTCAACATCATTCTTTTGTTGATCTCGGATAGTCTCTAAGATATCACTGGTCAATGTTAGAGCACTGCACTTGATAGAGTCTTCCCCCAATTGTATGCCTAGGTTCATATCCCTGAGCTTCTCGATCAATTATAGCTCCTTCACCATCATTGTTGATATATGCATCCTTTTCCGACTCAAGGCATCTACAACTACATTTGCTTTACCAAGATGGTAAAGCAACTCAAAATCATAGTCCTTGAGGTACTCCATCCATCATTGCTGTCTCATATTCAACTTCTTCTGATCAAACAAGTATTTCAGGCTTTTGTAGTCACTGAAAACCTGAAACTAGGAGCCATACAAGTAGTGTCTCCATGTCTTGAGAGCAAACACTACAGCAGCCAACTCTAAGTCATGGGTAGGGTAGTTCTTTTCATGCACCTTTAACTATCTAGATGCATAGGCTACTGGCCTCTTCTCCTGCATCAGTACACAACCCAAACCCTGATAAAATGCATCACAATATACCTCAAACTTCTTACTGGTATCTGGAATAGCTAGTACTGGAGTTGTTGTCAACCTCCTTTTCATCTCTTCAAAAAACTGTTCGCAGGAGAGGGGTTGGTTTTTTCTAGTGAGCCAAGTTAAAGGACTCACCATTTTAGAGAACCCCTCTACAAACCTACAGTAGTATCCTGCCAGCCCCAAGAAGCTTCTGACTTCAGCTACCGTCTGAGTTCTTTTCAACTTCAACACTGTCTCGATTTTGCTCGGGTCCACTACAATGCCTTGTGAAGAGATAACATGCCCCAGAAATTGTACCTCTTCTAACCAGAACTCACATTTAGACAGTTTGTCGTACAACTGGTGTTCTCTCAATACCTCCAGCACAATCCTCAGATGATCTGCGTGCTCCTCCTTATTCTGAGAATAGATGAGAATATCATTTATGAACACCACCACAAACTTATCCAGATAGGGGCGGAAGATTCAGTTCATATAATCCATGAAGACTGCAGGAGCATTAGTCACTCCAAATGGCATCACTACATACTCGTAATGCCCATATCTCGATCAAAATGCGGTCTTCTGGACATCCTCGGGTTTGACTAAGATCTGATGATATCCAAACCTTAAATCAATCTTAGAAAACACACCTCGGCAGTGGGTACTTGTTCTTAATCGTCAATTTATTCAACTACTGGTAATCTACACACAACCGATAACTCCCATCCTTCTTCTTCACTAGTAACACCGGAGCTCCCCACAGTGAGGCACTAGGTTTGATGAATTTCTTCTCTAGAAAATCCTCGATCTGCTTTTTCAACTCTGCTAGTTCTTCCGGTGCCATTTTGTACGGTGTTGTCGACATTGGACCTGCCCCAGGGATTAGATCAATTGAGAAATCTATATCCCTCCTAGGTGGTAACTCGGGTATCTCATCTGGGAATACATCGGCGATTCATCTACTACCAGTATTCTACTGATATGCTCTCTTGTGATATTCTTTTTCTCTTGAGCCACTATCACAAAACAAGTAGCTCCTCCCTTCACATCTTTCACTGCCTCTTGTGATGATACCAAGTCTATCCCTTTAGTTTCTAGAAATATAATTTTGCGCTGTCCATAATCAATCACCACATGGTTGATAGACAGCCAGTCCATTCCCAATATAACCTTTGGTCCCTCCAAAGGCAAGCAAATGAGGTTCCCCTTGAATCGTATACCCTCTACTTCCACCGAGCATCCAACACAGGCTGAATTTGTTGAAACTTTTCCAGATGCTAGTGTCGAGACTATCAACTCGCATCCCAGGTCACGAGTCGACAATCCCAATTTCTTCACACAGTCATGGGATATGAATGAGTGTGAACCTCTTGATTCAAATAACACTAACACACTGTTACCAAATAACAAACAATAGTCTAGGATGAGGTTACTTGATCGGGTTGCCTCAATGCTGGTCATGGCGAACACCCGGCCTGCTGCTCTTTGTCTATCTGATGAAGGTGGCTGAGATTTTGATCCAAGGGTTGTCTTCTTATTAGGACACTTGGTAGAAAAGCACCTCGGCTGATCACATGCATAGCACTTGCGAATGCTAACACTGCTCCCTCAACTACTAGCTGGTTTCGTGCAATCCCATCTCAGATGCTCTTCTGTGCAGTTATAGCATCTCAACTTCTGCGAGGATGATGCATGTCTACTGTAGGGCTTATTTTGATATCTGCCCTCTACACTGCTCTTCTACAGTCGGCTGACCCGACTGGGCCCCATCTCCAGCTCCTCCACGTTTTTGGCCTGCTCGACCAAAACGGGAAATTCCCTGACTCTCAAGGGTACTATAAAACGTCACAACTCATGCTTTAAGCCGCCCTCAAACTTCCTACAATGCCACTCATCAATGACGGTCTATGAGTAAAACCTCGATAGATATTCAAACCTCTCCACATATGCTTGCACCGACAAGTGTAAGACCCATGAAAATTAATTAACTAAATAATTAATTAATTAATAAATGCGGTTAGTAGGAGCCTTTATGGCATTAAATATTGTTTGATGTGACATGGAAAAGTACTAGCTTATGTGGTTGAGAGTAATTTATATGTATGAGAGGACTTGGGTTCGAGTCCTATGTATACCATTTTGTGTTGTTTGATTTTTATTAATTTTAACAATAAGCATAATCGTGTTGAGTGATAACATGATTGTAGAATTATGTAAATTTCACAAAAAGATAAATTGCTTGAGTGGTTGTGCCTTGATTTGATGATGAGCATTGTATGGGTTCAAACCTTGGTAACCCAAATTTGACTCTCTTTTTGCTAACTATTAGTTGTGGTTGAATGTGAAGAGGTAAAGAAAACCTAGCAAAAGGGCAGCCAATAGGGGCTGAAAAACCACCAAATGAAGGCTCTTGAATAGCAATTAACACCTCATTAAGGGTATTTTCGTTTTTTTGCACTTAAACCTCTATTAAAACACATATAAAAGACAAATTATAGGTGGAAAGAATGGTTTCTGCAATTGTTTTGTTTTGGCTTGAGAGGAGAACCAAAATTGGAGAGGGAGTGGTGAGTCTTGGGTGCACAAGAGGTTGAATTGGGAGAAGGCTTGAGGAGAAGCACTCTTTTCTTCCCAATTGTTTATCAAGAATTCCAGGTTAGGAGAGCTGTCTTTTGTGCGTGTGAATTACGTGATATGTGTATGGTTCCATGTCATGACTTTCTCAAAAGATTTGTGTATGCTCTGGAATTGTGATACATTTGATGTGTATGAAAGGGTTAAGGGTTTTGGTTCAGAATGCAGGATCATGGATGAGTCCCGTGATTGTGGTTCAAGCATGACTATAACATGTCTATTTTGGGTTGTTGGTGCTTATATGGTTGTTTAGTACGAATTGCACTGTGTTGGCATGGTTAGTTGGTTGATTTCACGCATGAACAGGGGGAAATACTGCAATTCTCGCCCAAGCGAGTCACTCTCGCCTAAGCGAGAGTTGCAGAAATTTGTACTGGTTTAAGGGTCGAGCATCTCGCCCAAGCGACCTGCCTAGTGTTGAGCGACCTGCTCTCTCGCTCAGGCGAGAATGGTTCGCCCAAGCAAGGCTGCGACGAAAAGGGGGGGATTTTTACGTTAAATCCTCGTTCAAGCGAGGAGCTGAGTGTTTGAGAGAACTAGGGTCTCGCTCGGGCAAGAAGGTCTCGCCTAAGCGAGCAATTGTGATAAATATTGGTGTGTTGCTTGCATTGTAGCTCAGGCGAGAAAGAATTGTGAGTTTGGGTGAGAGATGACCTCGCCTAGGTGGGCAGACCTCGCCTAAGCGAGATAGCATGGTGAGGTGTTTCACGCTCGCTCAAGCGAGGTGATTCAGCTTAGGCGAGACAAATGCACTTGCTTGGGCGAAGGCATATAGCTTAAGCGAGAATGGCGAGAAGCCAAGTTGTACGCATTGTTTGGACTGGTTGTTTGGTATATTCTAGACTATAGGAAGTTATGTGCATGTGTTGTGGTGTTGGGACTTGAAGGACTAAGTCCTTAGGATTTGGGATGTGCTTGGTTTGAGTCGCGAGCGAGGAGTTCGTGATGGGTGGACCGCATGCGGAATGTGAAGGGATTAGTTCACTGAAGGTACTCTTGTTGGGATGAATGAGCGAGGGAGTTCGTTTCATGCTCAACTTGAGAATGCTATGAGCGTGGGAGTTCATAGTAGGAAAGGCGGGTATGCGTGTCCGGGTCCGAGCGAGGAGTTCGGATGAACGGGCGTGAGAGTCTGTGAAACAGGACTACAAGCGGGATAAGCTTGTAGGTTGGACCACGAGCGAGGAGGGTCATGGAAGCACATGAAATCCCAGATTTAGAGTACATGCATGAACTCATATTGGTTATGAGTGTTTTTTGTAAACAAATAAATAATTATGAATGGGCTGGGGGTTATTTCATATTTATTTACTTATATGTGCATAACTCACCCTATCTGTTTGTGTATGGCGATGATCGGGTAATCTTTATCCGGGAACAAATGATGTTTCAGGTGGGCCAGGAGATGCATAGTGGCGGAGAGTGGGCTCAGAGTACGAGGGGAATTTATAAATGTTTTACTTAATTTCTATGTAATCTGATTACAACTTTCATGGATTTGGATTTAATTCTAAAGGCAAATTTGGTGTTATCTTGAAAATTAATATTTTTATTTTTAATTTTAAAGTTTAAAAATTTCCCGCATTTTTGGGGAATGCTTTAATAAATAAATGAGGAAATTATGTTACTTCATTTTATTCTATTGTATTTTATTTTTTTCTTTAAGTAATATCCTACCGGGATGTTACAACAAGCTCCCCTGCTGTAGAGTGAGAAATTCCGCCTTGCACTCATGTTTAGCGCTATTAGGAAAGTACTTCTCCAGGAATCTCCTATTGAAGCTGGTCCAAGTCACCTCCTCCTCCCGGGTCTGCTTCTGCTACATCCTCCTCCCGGGTCTACTTTTGTGCCTCGGTGCACTCTATTACCCTGAATATTTTCTCGCATTCTCGAAGCCATGCGTCTGCCTCGTCTGGGGTGGCTTTCCCAGTGAACTTCGCTGGCTTATGGCACATAAAGTCTTCCATCGTCACAGGTCTGACAGGTGGAATCATGGCTCTCGGTTGCGCTGCCATAGGCTGCATCGCATCTACCATCTTGTGGGTTGCATTCGTAATCTCATCAGCTCCAACAATATTCCTACATCTCCCGTTTGCCATAGCTTGTGCACGCCACATAGTTCAGTTGTTAACATTGAACAACTCAAAATTCTAACAGGATCTATTAGTTGCTAACAATCAATAACATACCACACAATTTTACAAACAATAAGCGGTCAGCTCACTCCCCGAGTTTTCCCAAAAATCAAAACATTTGCCCTGATACCAAATGTAACATCCCTAAGGAATATTACTTAATTAAATAAATAATATGGAAAATGAATTTAAAACGTCGCAATATTATTATTCCCAAAACGTGGGAAAAATTAAATTAATATTCAATGCGACAAAAAAACCAAATGAAATTAACCAAAAGTTATTACAAGTTCCAATGTTCCAAATGAAATGATAAAAACATAGTAAAAATATCCCTAGCTCTAATCCCAGCTAGCCCTCACTCTGTCGCCTGAACATCGTCAGCATCACCTGTATCATCATCTGCTCTTGTGTAACGAATCACACAATCATCGCCAAACACAAACAGAAAGGGTGAGCTGATAAAATTAGAAAAATAATATATACAATAACACAAGATAAGTAATAAACTCATCTTAATCATTCTAATTAGTTCTTGGCTAAGACCCTAAACCTCAAGGCCTTTCAACCTTCAAATCCCACCAATGGTTAGCCTTGGACACAAGAATATGATGCTCACACGAACCTGCCCGCTCGTGGTCCTGCCTCTACGAACCTCCCTGCTCGTAGTCCTGCTCTACGGACCTGACTGCCCGTTGTCCAACACATGTGATCCACCAGCCACGTACCTCCTAACATGCAGCATCTCTCAAGCGTGAGCACGAAACATATACCTACCTCGCTCGTATCCCCACACGAGAGTAACCGGATATGAACCTCCCCGCTCATATCATCACATGTTAACCACCATCCATGAACCTACCCGCTCATGGCAAGACATATCCCGATCCAAGTATAGCATTATTGCATAAAGCAATACACAAACAAGCCATTAACAGTAGCGTTAACGCCTGGCGTAGCCTAAGCGCCACCAGGCGAAATCTGCCCAGACCGCAGGGCGGTACACCCCTTGCCGCCAAGCGCCAGCCTCTCGCAGACCCATTATTGTGGGGTCTATTGCCTGGCGAATCACACCTTGCCGTCAAGCACCACAAAGTGCAGGGATCCCCCCTGGAGATCCTACCGCCTGGCGCACCTTACCTGTGCCACCAGGCGCTATATCAGTAACGAACTGTACTGGTTTTAACAACCAAATTAGTTTGACTTGCAGTCTAAAACTCCTAAAATCCAAGCATTCACTCACTAATCAAATTCAATGATTTGTGCTCTACAACCTCCATGCGATTCACGAGTCTCACCTTAACAAGTGTAATTCCCTTTCTTAATACTTATGATTTTACCTAATACTCTATTATTGCCCAATGTCTCTGTCAATCTTAGGGGATCAGCCCTTTTTCCTTTCAAGGATCCCTCTCTACTCATGAACCAATGGTTATCCTCACATAATTCCCACACCCATTTATCATACAATTAAATCATAGAAATTTACATTATTAAGCATCGTACACGATGGATAGCAACTAATTCCAAAAGTCACAATGACTCCTGCATCAAAACACACAAAAACAACATAAAACACGTTGTGCCGCCTAGCGGTAGTTCATCGTCGCCAAGCGGTTCATGGCAGAACCCAGAAAATTGGGTCATTTCTTATGTGTCGCCTGGCGGAACCTTCATGCTTGCCAGGCGGTTTCTGGGCAAAAACCTAGATTTGCGAGAAACAACGTAATTGGGGATGTGATTCATGCAATAGGGTTCATACAAGTCACAGTGCATAATACACGAATCAAAACCATTATAAACAGCTCCCCTTACTTGGATTCCTTGCTAAACTAGAATTGGTATGTGTATCCTTCCACCAAAACACTCCTAGCCTCTGCTTTCCACTCCAAACCACGTTCTTTCAGCCTCACCACTCCTTTCAATCAGCACCACTTCTCTAGAAAACCGTTGCCTAACCTTGACACAAAAATACAACATTTTCTTTCTCCTCTAATTGCCTTCTCTCTCTCTCACTTACTACCTTAATTAAGTGTAATTAACACTAAAACGAAAATTGCTATTAAGTTTCATGTTAATGGCTAATCATGAACCCTTATTTGGTTGTTTCATGTTCATTAGGCTGCCCCTCTTGGCAACTAGGGTTTTCATGCCTCTTCATTCCCCTGCCAAAATAAAATTAAGCAAAAAAGAAAGTTCTAGTTTCTTTCCCAACAAGATTTGAACACACAACCCTTTAATCACAAAACAGGTGCACAACCAATTTAACCAAATCATGTTTCATGATAATTCTTATAATTCTAGGATTATATTATCATGTCTAGCATTCAAATATATCAAGAAAATGATGCACAGATTAAAATAACACACAATTGGCATACATAGGACTTGAACCCAAGTCCTCTCACACAATCAAGTACTTTCAACCACTTGAGCTAGTACTTTTCCACATCATATCACTCCGCATTAAATGCCTTAAAGGCTCCTATTACCCACATTTAATAAATAATTATTTAATTAACTATTTAATTTTCCCGGGTCTTACACGAAACCTGGTTCCAAACCGCTTAACGGGCCTCTCACACCGCCTAGCGCCAAGTGCCATACAGGAGCCCTGTCACTCCGTCACCGCCTGGCGGAACGCACCCTGCCGCTAGGTGTCACGTATAAACAGTGGCCACTACCACTAATCTGAGTATCAATCGCCTGGCGGCTCGCCCCACGCCGCCAGGTGCCATACCAGTAGCACAATGCTACTAGCTTTTTGGCATCACAACAGGCCCTAAGGGACCCCAATTCACACATTACACAAAAGCATATCACAAGTATGATCATCCAGTTATACTATGATGACTCAATTCCAATACACACATTTAATCATATCTTAATGCAAGTGTTATTAAGTTCTCTTTATTTACTATTTCCACTTGCTACATCATTATCAATATTTTACACCTTAACACAGTACCACCATTACACCTACCAATGACCCAAATAGGTATTTACACAGAAAACATAGCACAATATGGTTCTCTTGTCACAGTCCTATAACTATATTACCATGTACACCTTTACTCATGCCATCAAGTCAACTATTATCATACCCACATATTATTCCTCCTTTATTACTTTAAACATGCCACACACACACTCCACATACTCCAAGTCTTATAATCATACAGTCTTATATATATATATATATATATATATATATATATATATATATATATATATATATATATATATATATATAGCTCATGCCCCAATATAGAATCATACTTCCATATGTTCACAGTTTTACAATTTCAAACACACCTTTACACGATTATAATATTTTATACTACTCAATCCATATGTTACTAATTTAGCATTTCTCAATCATTTAATCCAATCACAAATGGTTCACGTAATTACAGTTTTCCACTAGCTTCAGTTCATATCAGCAAAAGACTTTATTTAATGTAACACATATATCTCAATTGTCACATACTCATACACACTTCATATGATATCTAATACCTGAATTTCTTTCACCTCACTACCCTATTAATGACTATCAGGCATACAAGCTATCCAGCAAAACAATCTATACACTCAATCACAGCAGAACATCAAATTGATCAGAAAACTGACGTGTCGCTTAGCGGCAGCCCAAGCGCAACCAGGCGGTGCTTGACAAATCTGGTTCTGCCCAAATTTATGTCGATGCAGTCCTGATTCACAAGCACTACAATCATAGTACCCTCTTCTCACGCTATGATATTTTCACATGCACACAAATAACAAAGTTCAAACTTTACTCATCTTACATCAATTTCATCAAATAGTGCATTAGTCATGTATATAGATCATGCATAAGAACATCACCACGACATCATTGATAACCTAAAACATCCAAAACAATCAAAACTAGGAAACCCAGTCCACGCCGCCAGGCGGTTCATGAAGAAAAACCCAAAAACTGGGTTTGGAGCATGTGTCGCTCGACGAGTCGCGCGTGACCGTCAGGCGGTTTCTGGAAAATTCCAGAAACCTGAACCAAACGTAGTTAAAATGGAACAATGGCATTCTCAGATACACAAACACATCACGAATACATTCAATTAAAATTACACATCAAGTAGGAACTCCCCTAACCTGGATTCCTTGCTTTAAGATTGATAATTGTAAAGCTTTCCTTTGACCAAGAATGGCTTGCTACCGCAATAGCCCTCCATCACTCTAATTGTGATTATTATGCTCTCCAAAACATCTGTTTTCTAGTTCCTCCCTTGGTTGCTCCCTTGACCAGCTAAGGTTTCTATGCCCTTTCACATTCATGACAAAAATAACATTAACAAAAAGAACTTAATTTAGCTTTACCAAGGTTTGAACCCATGACTATTGAATTGCAATCCAAGTACACAACCAATTCAACCAATCATGTTTCGTGATGAATAACATAATTTTATGATTATATTACCACTCCACATTACCAAGCATATTATCGAAAATAATAATAAATAATTAACATACAATTTGCATACATAGAACTTGAACCTAAGTTCTTTCATACACTCAAGTACTCTTGATGAAGGATTAACTTGTTCCTTTTTAAGATTATTGAATATGGTGTGAGTTGATTAAGAAAGCTAAGTGAAATCTCCACTGGACATTAAGTAGCAAGCTATCTAGATGTGAAGGTTCCTTTCACAAAGCTCAAGAGAAGAAGATGATGGATTGATTCAAAACAAAAAGGAAATGGAAAGCACATAAACCATAGAAAACCAAGAATAATTAAAGGAAG
>Ga0214544_1002193_pt1 | contig 41167 bp, 33 predicted proteins | sample CNSS3metaG_FD_160074 | JGI IMG/M metagenome (GOLD analysis project Ga0214544, IMG submission 160074) | Root nodule microbial communities from cowpea collected in UCLA plant growth center, Los Angeles, California, USA - CNSS3 | ecosystem: Host-associated > Plants > Roots > Nodule | place: USA...
CAATAACTAGTCCTGGAAATATTATTGTGCTATCATATGATTACAATGAACATTTTTCTCTTGACTCTCAAGTTTTATATTTTTCATTTTTATACTATCCATTGAATTACTGCAACTGATGTTCAAATTAATAAGAATAACTCACAACTTAATCCAACAAGACTCCCCACATACCTCATACATACTTTAAGGGACATCTTTTCATTACCACCATCCAAAAAAGCTGCTTTTCAATTTTGCGATGATGAAAATAGTTTTTTTCTATGATACAATGACAACGAACATTTTGTCTTAACACTCAAGTTTCATATTTTACATTAAAAAAACTGTTAGCGCGATGTTCATAATATTAAGAAAAACTCCCCACTTATTCCAGCATGACTCCCCACAAACAGAACCCACAATGAAATGAAAGTCCACGAAGGAAAGATTCCAAACACAACACCCAAAAAATTTGATTCTCCCAACCTTGCAATCACTCCTATTAAAAAAAATTAATACTACACAAATTGTAAAAAAAAATTAAATTAAATTAACGTTTATATTTTCAAATTACACATAAAAAAAACTTACTACACAATACAAAATCTATTTTTAAATCAACAAATTCAAAAAAAAAATTATAATTTTTTTTCTTTCAAATAATACCTAAAATAACTAAAAACACAATACTAGATCTATTTAAAAAAATATTTAACCTTTAATGTAACATTTTTTATAAAAAGAAAACAAAAAATAATTCTTATATCTATTTTATTAAAAAATTTAAAATATATTAATTCTAATTTATTTAAAAAAAAATGAAAAAAAAATAAAAAACCAAGTTCAATGACCCGAATTCTAACTTGGAATTGAAAACAAAAAGGTTTAATTACTCGGATCATACCCATATTGGTTCGAAAATTTCAAAATGGTATCCACTTTGAACTTTGTCTCAATTTAGTACCTAATTTTGATTATTGCATCAATGTAGTACTCTCTGTTAAGTCTTCACAAACGGCGTTAACTACCTTACCACGTGTCAGCCTCTGGAATTTTTAATTTTTTTAATTTTTTTAAATTTTTTTAAATTTTTTTTAAATTTTTTTTAAATTTTTTTGAATTTTTTTTTGAATTTTTTTTTAAAAAAATTTGCCACATGCCAAATCCTTGATGTGACACGTGGCATTGTCAGTGACACGTGACAAGGTATCGCCACGTGTCAAGGTACTTGACAAGTGTCATTGTCTTCCTTTTAACTTAGTCCCCACATGTGTCTATTTGTTTCAATTTAGTACCCATATATATTTATTGGTTTCAATTTAGTACCCAATTTATTTGTTTTAATTTTGTCTGAATATTTTTTTACAAAATAGAGAAATATTATGTTTCCCTTAAGACCAAATTTATTATTTATATAAATGTTATATTTATATTTGTTATTAAAAATGACTTACAAATATGTTATTCATGACTTTTACCATTAACTTTAATAAAATTTCAATACTTAATTTTATAACTCATTTTTAGTTTTTTAGTAACAAATATCAATATAACATTTATATAAATAATAAATTTTGTCTTAAAAGAGATACAATATTTCTCCATCTAAAAAAATATATATTTGAATAAAATTCAAACAAATAAATTGGGTACTAAATTGAAACAAATAAACATATATGGGTACTAAATTGAAACAAATAGACACATGTGGGGACTAAGTTGAAATGAAGACAATGACATTTGCCAAGTACCTTGACATGTGGCGATACTTTGCCACGTGTCACTGACAATGCCACGTGTTACATCCAGAATTTGACACGTGGCAATTTTTAAAAAAAAATTAAAAAAAAATTAAAAAATCTAGAGGCTGACACGTGGCAAGGTAGTTAACGCCGTTTGTGAAGACTTAACGGAGGGTACTACATTGATGGAATAATCAAAATTGGGTACTAAATTGAGACAAATTCAAAGTGGGTACCATTTTGAAATTTTCGAACCAAAATGGGTATGATCCGAGTAATTAAACCAAAACAAAAATAAAAAATTAAAGGTTGGAATTCGGCTCTTGGAGGACCGAATTCCCAATTAAAATAAAAACAGTGTTGTGCTTGTAAATTTAAGATACAGTGTGTTATGCATGTAATAAAACAAGCAAACCGTGCTCTTTTGGAAAAAAAAATTTGAGAATTTGGTTTCGGGACATACCAATTCCGAACTGCAGTTTTTTTATTTTTTTGATTTATTTGGTTTTATTTTTATTTTTTTTTACTTTTCGTTTTTGTATTTAAAATAGAAGGAAAAAAAGTAAAAAGTTGGTTTTTTTTGTTGGGTTTTTTTATTTGTTTAGTTTTCATATTTTTTTTATAAGAGAAGTAGAAAAATAAAAAAAATTACATGTAAGAATTATAATAAGTTAATTTAGTTTGTTAATGTAGTAATTGATGTAATTTTCTCAAACAATAAATAGTGAAAAATGTATAATAATATTGTTAAATGAATTAAGTTTGTTCCTGCAGAGAACAAATAAGATGAGTTAGGCACAAGCGTCACCTTACCGTGTAGTCCGTTATCTCCTCAGTTGGTCTCTTCCCAGTCGATACATGTCGGATTGGACCCAGAAGGGGTTACCTGCAGAAGGGATTCCGAAGCTCAAGTGAGTCAAAACTCTCAAAAAGGTCCAATATGTGATTAATGAATGCGTACCTTTAATTATTGGGGTCCACGCGTATTTATAGAGTATTAATTATGTCTGGTTATTTCTATGGGTCGGGCCTTGGCTTGGGCTTTGGCTGTAAGTGGGCCCAGGCCCTGGCCCAGGCCCTTAGGACCTATTGAACGTTGGGGGGCTTTAATCTTACTGAGTCTATTGTAGTAGTCGGCCTAGGCCGGCTACTTTCCTTGACGGCTTATGTTGGTTATATAACATCTTGTGCAGGTTATTCCTCTAGATGTTTAGGTTAGATCTGATAAGACTTAGGCTAACTCGGCCTAGGCTGAATACTTGACTATTTTGGTATGTATGTATCGTTTACTTATTTGGTCAAGTTTGGCTAGGTGTGGTACACCAATCCCCCAGCCTTGGCCGATATGAGTTGTCGGTCAAGGGTAATATGTGTTGGTATGCTAGCAGAACTGGCTAGGTGTGATACACCAGTCCCCCAGCTTTTAAGTGTGGTGAACAGTGTTAAGGCTGAAAAGTGGTAACCGTTTGAAGGTAGATGAAGGGGTGTCAGGGGTCAAATCAGGAAGTTCTGGCGCCGTCGTTTTTAAGAATCATGTATTATGTAATGATGGTGTCTATTGATATGAGTTGTTGTTTTTGGCGGGAAGGGGTTTTCGTCGTTTGGGATCTTGGCCTATAAATACATATTTCAAAACGAGTGAGGGGTTACTTGGTTCATTTGCGAGAGTTTCGTATTCAGAGATCTTGTGTGCATTTTACTGTCCGACTAGTTCCCAATTTCAGCCGACATCTTTCCGTAAACACGAAAAAGGTATGTCTAGTAGCGATAGTATATTGTTGTCCACATCTAATAGTGAGAGTATGGGGTCGGAGAGGAGTAAAGATAGGAAAGTAGATGAAGAGGTTACTAGTTCCGGAGGTATGACGAGTGGAATTCCCATGGAGACGGTGAGGGAGGTTCGAGAAGATCCCCCTGAAGAGTTGGCCGAGAGTGATTGGCCGGCCAAAGGCGGTTACGGGTGGGCGGCTACCGATGTCCATAATCAATCGTCTTTGTTCCGGTGGTCTCGTTTATTGAACTCCTGGTTGAACTGTACGCTCGTCATCTCGAAGGGGGTAAGTGGTGATATCGTTTCCCTGGAGAGGGTTAGCGCTGTTGACCGTGTGTGTCACGGGCAAGAGGGGGTCGCGAAAAAGTTCTTTTATATGTACACATGTCACTTTTCGCAGCTACATGTGCGGTTACCGTTTGATGATTTTACCATGGGTGTGTTGCGTGCATTGAACGTGGCACCTACACAGTTGCACCCGAATAGTTGGGCTTACTTGCAAGCTTTCTACGTCCTGTGTCAATCTCTATACTTGGAGCCTTCTCCTTACGCTTTCTTGTACTTCTACGACACCAGACCCCGCCAGCCGACTACTTGGCTGTCTTTGATAAGTCGTCCTAGTATCAACAGACTGGACTCATTTTCCCAGTCTTTCAAGCACTTCAAGGATGGGTACTTCAAGGTTGTTGTTAAAGAAGAAGGCAAAGCTCATTTTTTGAATGCAGATGGGAGTACAAAATTCCCATTTAGTTGGATGGGTAGCCCTTCTCGGTATAAGGATATAGGGATGGATGAGTTATCGACGGGGGATAAGGAGGTGGTGGAGATCTTAATGAAGTTTGTCGATAAGTTGCCCACTAAGGGCTTAGTTAGAGTTTATAATTCGGTGCATCCGATTATAGATATTGAAGGTATCTGTTTATTACTTAAACTGTGTTAATGATTCTAAGTTGTTTTAATCCGAGTTGTAATATATTATTGTAGGGCACATGACGCAATTAGGGAAGAAGAACTTGGCGCTTTTCCAATCGCTGAGGAAGGAGATGGCCGCTAAGGCCAAAGTAGCTGGGAAGACTGATGTTCCCAACCTGCAGGAGTCCATGGTGGAAGTACATGTACACGGTGGGACGAAGAGGAAAGCTGAGTTACCGCCTCGACACGACAAGGGGAAAGACGTGAAGAGAGTGAGAGCGGCCTTGCTCAGGATGGGGTCGGCCAGTGGAGCAAGGTCGACTAGTGGGGAGAAAGGACCGGAATCTGGTTTAATCGAATTGCCGAAAATATCTGTGAGGAAGGATATCGCGATCAACCTCCCAGATACCATTGTAAATTCCATTGATAGCATGGATGCAGACCATATTGTGAGGACGATGGTGGAGTTTAGAAGCAAAGCCTTGATATTGAGTCGTCGTGTGGGGTCTTTATACTAGAGGGAGGTGAAGGAGGGGGGTCGGGAAAAGGTGGAGGAGTTGCAGGGAAAGGTTGACAAGCTTGAGGAAGAGAAGGCTGCGTTGGAGAAGGCGAAGGAGAGTTGGGAGGTAGAGAGAAAAAGGTTGATAACGTGGAGGGTTTGCTGTTTGGACTCAGAGGAAAGATTGAAGAAGAAAATAGGGGAGTGGGAGGAAGATTATGAAGAATTGAAAGAGAAGTATGACGGTGCCGTGGGAGAGCTTGACGACTTGAATAATAGTATTATACAAGAACATATCAACGGCTTTGAGAAGGGACTGCGTCAAGCGGCTTTTTTCCATCAGGATGTGGACATAACGGATTCAAAGTTCGATGTGAATAAGGACATTGTTGACGGAAAGCTGGTCTAGGAGGACGAGGGCAGTGCAGATAAGGAGGCAGAGGAGAAGGCGGCAGAGGAGGAGAAGAGAGCGGGCGATGCCGAGGAGGTGGCACCTGTCGCAGTAGAATAGGATTCTAGTTTTAATTGATTCGAGAATATTATTTGAGCCTATGTTTGTAATATTTAGTACATTATGCTACGTTGGTACATTCTTGCACTTGTGTTTAAATGCGATTAAGGTTCTGTATGTTATTATGTATGTCGTGTTTTGATCATATGTGGTGTATGTGTGATACGATCGATTGTATGTTATGGGTGTTCGACCCAGGCCGCTTACTTGTGGTAAGGGTGGGGAACTTAAATGAATTAAGCACAAGTTAAGGGTGTTCGACCCAGGCCGCTTACTTGTGGTAAGGGTGGGGAACTTAAACGAATTAAGTACAAGTTAAGGGTGTTCGACCCAGGCCGCTTACTTGTGGTAAGGGTGGGGAACTTAAACGAATTAAGAACAAGTTAAGGGTGTTCGACCCAGGCCGCTTACTTGTGGTAAGGGTGGGGAACTTAAACGAATATGAGAGTAAAAACGTAGGAAAGTTGTATAGTTGAGAACCCTTCGTTTTATTTATTGAATATGGGGTGCCTCGTTAAAACCTCTCTGGCCAAAACCCTCCTTAGGGAAAAAAGACCAGGTGAGGAAAAAGAGTACACTTAGGGTTACAAGTATTCGACTCAGTGCAGTATACATTTAACTGAAATAGAATTTGAGGTGGGACACATTCCAGGTGTTGGGTATTTCTTTCCCAGATAAGCGTTCAAGTCGATAAGCCCCTCCTCCCGCGTCTTCAAGTATGCGGTATGGGCCGTCCCAGTTGGCGGAGAATTTGTCATCCTTCTTTCTTGCACTGCTGGCCATTCTCCACACTAAGTCCCCGATTGCGAATGATCGTGGACATAGGTTTGCATTATACTTTCTGGCAGCTCTTCGTTTGGCAGCTAAATTGCGTATTTGGGCTTTTTCTCTGAGTTCGGGTAAGAGGTCGAGATGAGTGGCCATGTTTTGGTGGTTGTGGGTTGGGTCATATAGTTCTCGACGCAGGGTGGGTTCGCCAATTTCAACCGGTATCATGGCGTCTGCGCCGTAAACTAGGCTGAATGGGGATTCGTTTGTTGATGATTGAGGGGTGCACCTGTAAGCCTATAGCACTTCTACTAACTCTTCGGGCCATCGGCCTTTGGCGTTGTCTAATCTCTTGCGCAGTTCCACTAGGATATCCTTGTTGGCCGCCTCTGCTTGTCCATTAGTTTGTGGGTGTTCTATAGAACTTGTGATGTGTTTGATGCCCAAGCCAGTGTAGAACTTGGCTAGCTCCTTATCTATAAATTGTCGACCATTATCTGTGATGATGGTATGTGGAACACCATATCTGCATATAAGATCTTTCCAAACAAACTGTTGAACTTGGTGGGTCGTGATGGTGGTTAGGGGCTTGGCTTCTATCCATTTGGTAAAGTAGTCGACGGCTACAATTAGGAACTTCACTTATCCCTTGTCGGGTGAGAAAGGGCTAAGAATGTCCATTCCCCATTTAGCAAAGGGCCATGGGGATAGTATATGATGGAGTTGTTCTTACTTCTGGTGGATGAGGTTGCCATGTTTTTGGCATGGTTTTTACTTTCTGACATAGTCCTGGCAGTCTGCTTCTATAGTCGGCTAGAAGTACCTGACTCTAAGGACTGGTAGCCATGGTACGTGCACCGGAATGGTAGCCACAAATGCCTTCATGTAGCTCTTTAATAATATAATGTGCTTGCTATGTCGTGACACATTTGAGGAGAGGTTGGCCATATCCGCGTTTTTAGAGGTCATCGCCTATCATGGTATACCTGGCGGCCTTAGCCAGCCAAGTTTTGTCCGCATCCTGTGGGGGGTTGCCGGCTTTTAGGTATTGGATATAGGGGGTGGTCCAGTTATGGTTCTGGGGAGGAGCGGTGCTGTCCGTTGGGGGGTGGGTTAGGTTTTGACAAGTATGTGTTATGGAGGGTGTAAAAAGTGTTTGCTGCAACAAGGATCGGTGGCGGCTTCTTAATTTGGTGCTGGCCAATTTAGAGAGGATGTCGGCTCTGATGTTGTCGGTTCTTGGAATATGTTCGATGCGGACTCGCTCAAAAGTGAATTGAATGACTGTTCGGACCAGATGGTAATATTGTAGAAGGATGGGGTCTTTAATCTGGAATTCGTCATTTAGGTGCCCTACAGTGACTTTGGAGTCGATTTTGCATGTAAGTGTCTTGACGCCTACTTCGCGGGCAAGGGAGAGGCCGGTGAGGATAGCTTCGTATTTGGCCTGGTTGTTTAACGTTTTGAAGGCAAAGTGAAGGGATTTTTCGATGAGGATGTCGTTGGGTCCTTCCAACACAATGCCAGCACTGACACCTTTTGGGTTTGAGGAACCATCTACGTGAAGCGTCCACTAGTCCTCTGTGGGTGTGTGCTGAAGGTCGTTAACAAAATCTAAGAGACATTGAGCTTTGATGGGGCCATGGGGCTCGTAGCGAATGTTGAATTCTGACAGCTCGACGGCCCAGGATGACATCCGTCCGGCTAGATCTGGTTTTTGCAAAAATTTTTTGATGGGGTAGTCGGTTTTGACGGTGATGCTGTGGTTTTGGAAGTATGGGCGTAAGCGGCGAACTGCGTGGACTAAAGATAAGGTCAATTTCTCCACCATTTGATATCTGGTTTCGGGATCCTGTAGTGTCCTGCTAACAAAGTATACCGGATGCTGCGTGCCTTCCATTTCTTGGACAAGCGTGACGTTGACGGTGTAGTCGGTGGCTATGATGTATACGAGTAGGGGTTGGTGGGTGTCCGACTTGTGGAGGATAGGTGGTGAGGTGAGTGTGGTTTTCAGTTTTTGAAAGATTTGTTCATAATCATCAGTCCACGTGAACCGGGTGGATTTCTTTAAGAGTTGGACTATGGGTTGGGTTTGTTCGGCTAGCTTGGGTAGAAAGCGGGAAATAGTTGTGAGGTGGCCTATGAGACGTTGGACTTCCTTGATGGTAGTGGGGCTGCGCATCTCGATGATGGCCTTACATTTTTCGGGATTGGCTTCTATGCCGCGCTGGGTTAACATAAAACCAAGGAATTTACCCCGGTCGACGCCAAATACACACTTGTTTGGGTTGAGGCGAAGGTTGTATTGGCGTAGTAAAGAGAAGACTGCTGATAAGTCTTCGACATGTTGGTGGTGACTTGGAGACTTGACAACCATGTCGTCAACATATACTTCGACACATTGTCCCATTAGATGACTGAAAACTCTGTCCATCAGCCGTTGGTAGGTTGCTCCAGCATTTTTGAGACCAAAAGGCATTACCCTATAGAAGTAGTTGGCATCGTCCGTGATGAAGGCGGTTTTGTGCATGTCAGATGCGGCCATGAGAATTTGGTTGTACCCGGAATATGCATCCAAAAAATTAAGCACCTTGTTTCCTGCCGCGCCGTCCACGAGTCGATTGATGTTGGGTAAGGGGTAGGCATCGCGAGGGCAAACCTTGTTTAGATCCATGTAGTCTACACACATCCGCCATTTGCCATTGGCTTTCTTCACCAAGACTACATTAGAAAGCCAAGTGGTGTACTGAACTTCTTCTATGAATCCTGCGTTTAGTAACTTGTCAGCTTCGACCTTAGCTGCTAGCCGATGTTCTTCGTCAAGTTTGCGTTTTTTCTGGGATACGTAGCGGGCTTCTTTATAGATGGATAGTTTGTGGGATACCACTAGAAGGTCCACCCTAGGGAGGTCAGCGGCTGACCAGGCGAAAAGATTTGTGTTGTTGATGAGGATGGGTGTGATGATGACGCGCTCGTCAAAGTTTAAACCGGTGCCTAGGTTGATAGAGTAGCCGTTGGGAAGCTCTAGAGGGGAGGTCTCCTCAACTGGTTCAAGACGAACATCCCGACCTACTCTAGGGTCCAGATCTTCGTCGGACAGGGCGATGCTGGAGCCAGGGGGTCGTTCAATGTGGTTGGTTTGTTGATATGGGAGTTGTGGTCATAGGCTAGCCATGTAGCATTCGCGTGCCAAGCGCTGGTTGTAGTGGATGGTGAGGATGTCACCGGAAGGGGAAGGGAACTTCATGGCCAAGTGAAGGGTGGAGACAATGGCGCCAAGGATGTTGAGGGAAGGACGGCCCAGGGGGATATTGTAGGATGTTGGCGCGTCGACGATAAGGAAGCAGATTGGGATGGTTTTGGTTTGGGTCCCCTCACGAAAGACGGTGTGGAGGTCGATGTAGCCACGGGTGGATACTTGTTCACTAGAGAAGCCATAGATTGGCTCATCATACGAGACCATGGCGGTGTCCGAAAGTTGAAGTTTTTGGTAGGTGGCCTAGTAAAGGATATCAACAGAGTTGCCCTGATCAACAAGGACTTTCTTAACAGCGTAGTTTTCGATTTTAATTGTGATGACCATGGGGTCATCTTGTTGATGGTCGAGGCCATGAAAGTCGTCATATGTGAAGATGATAGGAGGCATGCGGCGTTTGTGGTGGGAATGGGTGATATGGTTGATGGATTGGATATGGCGGAGGTGTCTCTTTCTGGCAAAAGAAGAGGATCCTCCAGTAGCGAAGCCACCAGAGATGGTGTTGATGGTGCCGCGTAGGGGAGGGTCGGCAGGGGTGATGTCGGTGCGGGTCGGTTCGGGTTCTTGGTTGATGGGTTGGGTGGGACGTTTGTCGTGACGGGAGTCATGTGGAAGGCGTCTGTGGTCGGATCGAGAGGAAGAGGAATGGTCATCTCTGCGGATGAAACGACGAAAGTGGCCAGCACGGACCAGTTCTTCTATTTTATCTTGGAGTGCTTTGCATTCTTCTGTAGTGTGGCCATGGTTGCGGTGGTAGCGGCAATATTTCGTCATGTCAGCGTTAGGAGGGCTGGTTGTCTTGCATTATGGAAGGATTAGGTCAGCTTGTAGGGCCTCATCGAGGATGCCAGAGCGAGCTACAGTAAGGGGGCATATCTGGTGAAGCGAGGTTGGCGGGGCTCACGCGAGCAGGCATCAGGGCGGGGAGGTTGCGGGGTAGGGTTGGCGGTGGTGGCTGCATAGTCATTACAGAATTTGGTGTGAAGGGTTTGCATTTCCTCCATGCGGACGTAGTCGGCTGCACGTAGTTTGAGTTCATGCATAGAGGCAGGTGGGTGGAGGTAGACGTTGTTGGCGAAGGGGCCGAGTTGCAGGGTAAGTGTCATGCACTGGAGAATCATCTCTTGGTTGAGGTGTGGGGTGCGAAGAGCTGCCTTACTGAAGCGATCTATGAACGCTCTGAGTGGTTCGCCTTGTTCCTGTCTAATGCCCAGGAGGGAGATTGTGGTAGTTTGGTGTGGACGGCTGCCAGCGAAATGGGTGGAGAACATGTGGGAAAGGACGTCGAAACTGTCGATGGAGTAAGGCGGAAGAGTTGTGAACCATTCTAGGGCAGGGCCCTTGAGGGTGGTGGGGAAGGCTTTGCAGAAGACTGTATCTTGGGACGTGTACAGGGCGACATGGGTGATGTAGACTTTGAGGTGCTCGTCGGGGTCGGTTTCGCCAGTATAGCGGTCCAGGGTGAAAGGTTCCCACTGGGTAGGAAGAGGGGTGTTGGCGATAAAGTCGGTGAAGGGGTGACGACGTCTGGGCTGGTGGGGAGGGAGCAGATGGGGTGGGATGGGATGAGTGATCATAGTGGGGAAAGTGGAAGTAAGGTTGTGAGGGGGGATGTGACTTGTTGGAGGGTACTGTGGGTTGTATGGTGGAACATGTGTGGTGTGTAGGGTGGTGGGTATGTTGTAGGGGATCTGGGTGGTAGGGAGGGTAGCGGCAAGGGTTGGGGCTGCGGTATGGGGATGGGTGTTTGTTGGGTAGTGGTGAAGGTATGAAGGGTGGGGTTGTATTCGCTTTCCTCCTCTGTGGGCTGGAAGGTCGCGGACCTTGCAGCTTCAGAGGTTTCCTTGGCTTTTTCCTTCAGGTTGGGATCAACTTTGATCTTTCGCTTGAGGCGAGAGTTCTCTTGTCGCAGCGCCTCCATCTCGTCAGCACTGCGCTTCTTCAGATCTGCCAGCTCTTGTTGCATCTTCGCTTGGCCGTCTAGAATGGCGGCCAGGTCAGGGGTGATGCCAGCAGGTCCTGAGGGACCAGCATCCATCTGCTTGTTCACTCCAGCTTTACTACGGGTTGAAACCATCTTCGGAGAAAAGCGGGTACTAAAGGTGTTTGTCTCATGCCCCACGGTGGGTGCCAATTGTTCCTGTAGAGAACAAATAAGATGAGTTAGGCACAAGCGTCACCTTACCGTGTAGTCCGTTATCTCTTCAGTTGGCCTCTTCCTAGTCGATACATGTCGGATTGGACTCAGAAGGGGTTACCTGCAGAAGGGACTCCGAAGCTCAAGTGAGTCAAAACTCTAAAAAAGGTCAAATTTGTGATTAATGAATGCGTACCTTTAATTACTGGGGCCCACGCATATTTATAAAGTATTAATTATGTCTGGTTATTACTATGGGTCGTGCCTTGGCTTGGGCTTTGGCTGTAAATGGGCCTGGGCCCTAGCCGAGGCCCTTAGAACCTATTGAACGCTGGGGGGCTTTAATCTTACTGAGTCTATTGTAGTAGTCGGCCTAGGCCGGCTGCTTTCCTTGACGGCTTATGTTGGTTATATAACATCTTGTGCAGGTTATTCCTCTATATGTTTAGGTTAGATCTGATAAGACTTAGGCTAACTCGGCCTAGGCTGAATACTTGACTGTTTTGGTATGTATGTATCGTTTACTTATTTGGTCGAGTTTGGCTAGGTGTGGTACAAAGTTTATTATTAATTTATTGTTGAAAGTTTATAAATTAGCAATTGATTGATTTGTAGTATTATTTAAAAGTATAAAAATTAAATGCAATGTATACATTAGAAGGAAAAAAAGAAAAAAATTATTATATGTAAAAATTATAATAAGTTAATTGAGTAATTGTTAATTTAGTTATTGACGTAATTTTTTTAGATAATAAAATTGAATGTATAATTATATGTAATTATGAGTTAATTATTACGTTCTTGTATACATTATTAAAAAATATAATTTAAAAATAACAGTGTATACATTATTAAAAATTAGGAATCGATAATTTGTAGTTTTATTTAGAAGTAGAAAAATTAAATGTAATGTGTACATTATTAAAATGTATATTTTAAAAATAAAGGAATAAATAATTGAGTAAAATTTTGTTGTTCAAGAAAAAAAATATTTAATTGGTTTGATTTTGTGAAATTATACTTATAAATATTTTTTATTTGATTTATTAAATTATCGGAGATGAGAATAAAAATTAGGAAATAAAAAATGTATAAGTATGATGAATAGAATTCAAAACTAAAAGAATATCTTATACAATAAACATTCGTCTAAGTTCACATTCATTTAAATTTGAATCTCGTTTAAATTTGCATTTGAAAAGAAGAAACTTTTAGAACAATAATTTTGGTAATATATATATATATATATATATATATATATATATATATATATATATATATATATATATATATATATATTAGTGCAAATATGAGTTTTAATATAAGGATTTAACGTCATCTTTTTCAAAAAGGATGTAAAATATAATAGAAGACGGTGGCATAATTGTAATATTTTAATTCTATATTACATCGGTTAAATTAATAACCGATTTAACATCTATATTATAGGTTCTATTTCACCCTTTCCTTCTCGCTTGTTTTTTAGGTGCATTTTCCCCCTTTCTCCATTTCTTTTTTCATCTTCGTTCCATTTTGAGCTCCAAACTACAAACCATGTTAGGAACAAGGTAATAAAGAAAAGAATAAAGGAGAGAAAAATGACACAAAGAATTTAACATGGTTCGGCGTACAATGTGTATGCTTACGTCCACGACTATACTAGGAAGTATTTTTATTTTTGGTGCATCTCAAGCTTTACATAGGGTTTCTTATCTAGTAAATAAAGATCCACATCTCACAATTCTAAGCAATGTGGGACTAAATCAAGTACCATAATATTAACAATTCTCCCACTTGGGGTTTGATTTACACTACCACCTAGTGTAGTGCTTTCATCATCAACTTTCTTGAAGGCCAGTTGAGGCAATGCAAAGCCTCAACTTAGTTGTTGTGAAAATCTTGGTCAACATATCAGTTGAATTCTCTACACCTGGAATCCTCAACAAAAACAAGTCTCCGTCATTTATCAAGTTTGTGATAAAATGATACTTCAATTCAATATGCTTGCATCTAGAATGAAGAATTAGCAAGACAAATAGTACTTTGATTGTCACTGAACAACGAAAAGTCATCTTGTTGTTTTCCTAATTCTTTTAGAAGGTTCTTCAACCATATCATTTTCTTCGCTACTTCTGAGATAACTACATACTCAGCTTCAGGGGTTGAAAGGGAGACTTTTCCTTGAGATTTGTACTTCCAACTGATAGTTGTACCACCCAACTCATTCAAGTATTACAAAACCAAGATTAAAAGTCACCCTACAAACTCATTCAAGTAACTCAACTCGAGACTCAAATACCTACATAAACACATTACAACATAACTATATGTCCTGTCACTACTTTTTCACTCACATGAATTGAATTCAACTAACCTCATCAGTTGTGAAAGACAAAATGCAGTCTCCTCCAACCAATTCGTCTTTATTTTTCACATGCCTCATCATATTGGACTCTTCCATCTTTGACAATTGATCCATTTCATCAAATATTTTACTCCAATACTCCATCTCTATAAAGTGATTACAAAACAATACAATAAATTTCACTCTCACCACACATGAACAATATAACATGTAAAGAACCATGGTAACTAAAAACATCTGAAAAACAAATTAACATTTCGAATTATGTAATCCGAAAGTAAAATTATTTTTCAAATTATACAATTCAGAATGTAAATTTGCATTCCAAACTGTGTAATCCGTAAGTAAATTTACATTCCAGATTGTACAATATTAAATACAAATTCACATTCTGTATTGTATAATCTAGAATGTATAAACTTAATAATTTTTATTTTAGGTTATGTAATTCGGAATATCTACGGATTGCATAATCCATAATTATAATTCAAAAATGAAAGAAAGCTTAGGTACAATGAATTGTAAAGAATCGAATGCAACTTCCTCCCACCACCATGAATGATCTCCACCAAGACACACATTGTAAGCTTCACAACAAACCTAAACCATTCAATATACTCTCCCTTTTTATTAATTTACGTAGGGGCATAGTTGAGATTTTAGAAAGCATAGCTGTGTCGGAAGAAAATATAAGGGTGGAGAAAGAAATATCCATTAGACTATTTAGGGTGATTTTGCAACCATGTCAAACACATGTTTTTTAAAGGGGTGGTTCCTACACCCCATTATAATTATAATTAAGGGAGTTCCCAAACTACCCTTCATTAACATTATAATTAAAATCCCTACACCTCCTATTTTTTAATATTTTATGAATTGAGTATTTTGAAAGGTATTTTTATCTAGAAATACATTCTGAAACACTCAATTTGGAAGGTATAAAAGATATATTTCGAAACGAATGTTCCGGAAGGTACTTTTAATGGTGTTCCAAAATGTATTTTCAGATTCAAAAATGTTTATTTATTCTTAAAGAATACTTTTATTTCAGATTGAGTGTTCCGGAAGGTGTTTTGAAGTAGAGTTGTTGCAAAACACGATAAGGGAGAATGAGAATGAAGTGTTGGGTATGATGGAGGTGCAATAGTGTTGGTGGGAAAAAAGGTATTTAAGAAGGGGGATGCAATGCAACTAAGGTGTATAGGGGATGAAGAGGCTGAGGGAGGATCTGCGTTGGGGGAGGAAAAATTAGGGTTCACTTTACTATTGAAAAGTAGAACAATATTTATAAATTAGGGGTGCGAGAAGAAAATAACGGCCTTTTTAAAGCATTGAAATAGGCCAAAGAAAAATTTAATAATAGTGACTTGGGTTTTTCTTTCCGCACCCCTATTTTTCTTTCTGCACCTCCAATTTTTATTATTCTGTTGCTACCTTTTGGGAAACCGGTGTTACCAAATTTGTATCCAACGTAAAACGTTCTCACCAATTTTTATAATTGGATTGAACCAGATTTTATTTTTGTGTGCAAGGTACAAACATATTGAGTTTATTATTTATATATTTTTCCTAAGCAATTATAGACTTAAAAGATTTATAAGATTGAGATAAATTTGAAAGAAGAAGCAAAAAAGAGTAGAATGATTAGGAGTGAAAGCAAGTGGGTGAAATGATTAGGAGGAAGAATATTCCCCCAATTGAAGTTGGGGATTGCATTATTCAGCATATTCTGAGTTAGAGGGTAAGAAGAGTGAAAAATTGAAGAGTGAAAAAGAAAAAGGTAAAGAGAAGAAGTTTGCATTAATTAATTGATTAATTAAAGAAAAGAAAAGGAATTCCACTGAGGAGAAGGTTGCATGGAGTTGCCAATCATTCGCCGCCTCACCACCCTCTCTTTATATTAAATAATTCTCTCCTTATCATCAAGAATTTCTTAGTGGGAATTTCCTTTTTAGGCTCATTCATTTTCTTTTTCCTTTTTCCTTTTTACTCCTCCGTACTCCCTCCCACTCAACTCAACTATATCTATACCTTTTCATTTATTACATTCATATTTTACAAATCCAAATTTCATATTCTCTTAAATCTTATGTCTTAGTTTTACATTAAACAGTGTGTTAAAATTGATTGACATTGAATCATCTTGATCCAATATTTGTATATGTGTGGATATGCCATTAAGTAAAAAAAAGAAGAAAAAGAGAATAATTGTTTTGGCCATATTAATATGATAGTTAAATGATGAAGAGACGAATTTTGAAGGTACAAGTTTCAAAATGGAGTCTGAAAAAGCTGATTAATTTTTCATCTAATTGAAAATATATAAAGAATATGGTATTTTATTTAGTGTAAACCATGTGGTGTTAAAATGTGACAAGTCTAAGAAAATGAAAGAGAATATAAATGGGAAAAAAGAAGGAAAAGAAGTGCGCATTGGTATAGTAATATAATATAATATATATATATAATGTGGGTTATAGCTTTTCTTGATTGGATCATCTTATGTCATGGTGTAGCACGTAATGGGTCTCTTAATTAGATACCTATTGATTTTTATTTTGGTTTTGTTTTAGTGCAACCTCCATTAATATTTAGTAATCATCTATGGTGACTTCCAATTTCAACCCTTTATTTATTTTTTTTATCTTTATTATTTCATTTAAAGAATATATTTTAGACTTGTTAGTGGTCATCATCACTTTTATTTTTGTTGTGGTGATTAAGTTTCCACCACAACAGTTACTTTTAGTTTTACAAATGATGAAGGTAAAAGGGTTTTCCCTTGAGTTAGTTTGGAACCCCATAGGAGTTACACAAAACCATCATAACTTTAATTAGTCTTTAACATGCACTCAAATACTGTTAATTCATTTTTTTAAATTAAATATTACTTTTTCTTTAAATTCTTTTTAAAAATTCTATTTCCTCCTTATATTAAATTATACATCTTTTTCGTTTTTACACCTATCCTCAGAACATGATATGTGAAGCGTTTTTAGTGACAAATAGAATTTTACGATGTATTATAATATATCGTAATATGACTTTCGGTACAAAAATGAAATAAATATATATATTTTAGTTTAAGAATGAAATATGTATATATTTTTTAAATCATTTGAAAACGAAAAATATATTTAATTCAAAAATTAAAATAATTAAAAATAATATTTAGAACATGTATTATGTGTAAGATGGCATAAGGTTATGTTCATTCAATAAAATGAATTTAATCTTAATTTTGATCCAATCTAATTAAATTTAATTGTATTGGGTTGGGTGTATTTATTTTGATGGGTTAAGTATGTTTTTAGTCCCGAAATTTGACTCAAAATTCGAATTCATCCCTGTCTGAAATTTCGATACATTTTGGTCCCTAAACTTTATAAATGAATGAATATAGTCCTTTTAACCAAATTATGTTAACTTTTTTTTTTTTACGTGTCGAACGTTTTTCATATTAGTATGAGAGTTTTTTACATTGTTTGACACATTCTAGGTTCAATATCTATTGAAAAATATGCTTGACACTTCAAAAAAAATTAACGTAATTGAGTTAAAAAGACTATATTCATTCATTTTTTAAAGTTTAGGGACCAAAATATATTAAAGTTTCAAATAGGAACGAATTCCAATTTTGGATCAAAGTTCAGGGATTAAAAACATACTTAACCCTAGTTTTATTGATTGATGTTATGGAATTCGATTATAATCGGATTATATTGAATTCAACTATTGTGTTGAATAATTTAATTGAAAATGATAAACTCTTAAAAAAATTATTTTTGTAATATATATTTTTTTATGTAATTATGTTGACTCAAATTTATCGAATTTGAAATTCATAAAGGCACTATACATTCCAATTCTAAGTGAGTTTCCTACAAAAAATTAAATACAAACCAATGAATGTCCACAAAAATGGATTGAGTGGATTTATGACTTAACTACAACATACTTGGTACACACCTATCTTCGAGTGCTATATAGTACTTAATCTTTTATTCAATAAATGATTAAGTAATTATAAAGTAACCAGGCTTACTTTTCATATATTATGTTTTAAGTATGGAGAGAGTGAATTACATGCAATTTTCAAAGGTTTATTCGTAATGTTTTAATGATGTTACATTAATTTATTTCTTATAAACTTCAATTATTTATTAAGTTAATATTAAAAGGTAGTGTTTAGTTACTATTGGAAACAATTCAAATAATTATCAATTAGAAAATGAGAGTGAAAATAAAATAATTGTTGGTGTAATTAGTTAAGATTTATTTACTCCAAAAAATTCTAAAACTCAAACCATTATTCTATTATCAATATATATTCCAAAAATTTAATATTTTCATTTAAAAAACATTTATCTTTGTTTTAGTTGTTTCTCGTTCTCTTTCTGTTTTAATATTCTTCAGATATAGTATTTTAAAAATGTAGATTAAAATTTGAGTTGATTTTAAGAGATTTAGTTTTTCATTTTTATGATTAGTTTAGAGTTTTTTTTTTCCTTATAATAAGTTTAAATTCTACTTGTTTTATATTATATAGCTTTTTAGAAAATTTATTTTATATATATTTTTTATACGATTTTGATTTGTTCTTTTGTGTTTTTATTTTTATTTATTTTAATAGATTGATTCGTATAGTGATAAATGATAATTGAAATCTAGGATGTATGTATAGTTGAAATATCAAAAGTTTATAATATTTCATTTAAAAGAAATTAATTTGTAGAAATTATTCATATATCTTTTTAACGATTTTTATTTCCTTATTTATACATAAATTAATTTTACTTTACAAAAAAACATTTTCATGTTCTTAAAAAAATTTGTAAAGAAAATTTTGCATAGAAATTGCAAGTAAGTATGTTATAAATTTTGAGAGTGCAAGTGTGATGATAGTTGTAAAGAGAGTCTAGAATCCTGATTTCGTCATATTTACGTAGTTATTAGTTACACTGAAAAGGTTACTATTGATGAAGAAGAAAAGGGAGAAAAAACAGAGACCAATGGTTTGGAGACAAACACTCACTAAGGTATTAGTGACACTGATGTTTTGTCCCTCTTCCTTTTCATGTGTTCTGTCTTGGTTACAATTAGAATGCTTCTTTTTGGAACCCATCATTTAGGGTTTGACAACATCATCGCCTTCTAAACCTGTAAATGTTGGATGCCAAAACATTTTTTTATGTCCTATAAAATTCCACCATTTAACCATAAAATAAACTTCCAAGTACGTAAAGTTGATCACACAATAAAAATATAAATAATAATAATAAGGTTTTCATGCACCCACTTTAATATTTTAAGGTTTTTGGACCCAAATCATTGAGTTACTGAAATTAATTAGGGACTCAACTCAATTATTCTATTCTCTTTTCTATCTCATATTAATTATGTTTATTCAATACTAGTAGTAGTACTGGAGTAAAAGAAATGGGAAACTTTTCAGTGATTATTTTATTAGAAGAACATAGTATGTGGTAAGAGAAAAAAAAGAAAAAGATTTTGAATGCATGGCATAAGCATATTGGCTAACAATGGCATTAATATTTGTCCAATTAAATGTGGTGGGGATGCTTCATTTGCTCCATTGGGTGATTACTTTTTTGCTTAAATATATTATAGTATTTCAATGTAATTTTATCATATTATATTAACTATGATCATATTAATTATATCATTTAAAAGTAATTGGAATGCCTTTGATCAACTTTGAAATTTACAAATAAGATAAAAATGCGTCAAGCTAAGGCTTAATGTATTGACACAAAATTCTTTTAATTAAGGGTTATTCTAAATGCATGGCCCAGATTAAAACGTTACTTTAAATTATATTTTATACCAAGAGCTTTTAACTAAAAAGATAATTATTACTAATTTCGCTAATGGACTTAATTATCCTTAATGTAAAACTAGCACGAAAGTACCTATAAATAAGTTAATGAAAACATAATGTAAAATAGTAAAAAAAAAATTGTGTATCATAATAAAAATTTAAATAAAATATGGGTCAAGCTAATCTTTAAATAAAATAGGTGTAACGTATTTTTCAAATCTAAGGCTTAATGTAACGATATAAAATTCTCTTAAGGGTTATTGTAAATGCATGGAAACGTCACTTTAAATTCTATTTTATACTAAGAGCTTTTTACTAAAAAAGATAATTATTACTAATTTCTAAATAAATTTATATAAGGCATAATTGTAGTTATATGAAAATTTTATTAAAAAGTTAAAAAAAAAATATCAGGACTATACAAAATTTATGATAAAATTACATCGCATTTATGAGAAAAAAAACTATTTTGAACTCCAAATAGACAGCAAAGATTTAACAATTTTTTTTTTCATTAGTGCATTTGAGTTATTGTGTTGTTGCTCTTAAGTGCCTAAAAGTTATGTGTTGACATGCCTTTTTATGCTTAGATATAGAGTGATCTTATCTCAAGTTAATTTTCATGATAGCTATATGTTTGAGTCCTTGTTTGTGTCATTATTCATGTTGTTTTGAGTCTTTAAATGTGTTTTATCTTGTGTTTGAGTCATATGTCATATGTTATGTTGTAGTTTTATTGTCCTTCTTTCCGATGCTTGAATGTTTTTGATAAAATGCTTAGCTTATTATGCATGTATCTTGATTTGGTTGGTTGAGACTAAAGATAAGAGTTAAGTGTTCATAAACATCTAGCAACTAATTGACAATTTCATTTCTATTCTAGAATAAAAAATTATTTTTTTCTGTATTATTGGAATATATATATATATATATATATATATATATATATATATATATATATATATATATATATATATATATATATATGCCAAGAGCTTCTTAGGCCAAATCAAACAATTAAAAGTGTACGCAAATTGATTCTAGAATTTGACCCTCTAAGTAGTGTGGATAAATATGGCAAATTAGTTCCACCATTGTGGGGTCCTAATCATCTTGGTATGTGTATGTTGAATGGATTTTATTGCATGTTTAAGTATTTCTACTAGTCTTCTTTCAAGCTTTTCTTGTTTTAATCTTTTTAAAAGTTTTGTCAACAAAGTCTTTCCTTAGTGTGCCATTTCTTGCTTTTGTGCTTTTCTTGCTTGTCATAGGTTTCTCTAGTTTTGTCTTTGTTGTTTTCTTTCTCTTGAACTTCTTTGAGTGGTTGGTTGGTATATATATTTCCATTTGAATGCAAATTTTCAAGAACTTGGACTTGAGGGTTGGAGCACTCTCTAACTTTAGCTTAAGAGTTAAGTGCATCCCACCTTGAAATTGTGGTGAGCTACCCAAACCCTTTAAGGGTTTATTGGCTTTATTTTTAATTTTGAGCTAACTATTATGTTTGGACAATTTTGGGTTTTGCTTTTGTTATTGTGTAGTGTTAGAACAAGTGACCTTGGTGCATGAAGAATTGATGAAGATGCATTGATGATCAAGTTTCTTGTTTGCTAAATCTAGAAATGAAGTGAAGATCATGAAGTTTATATGTTGTATTATACTTGTAGACTATATGACATAAGTTAGATGTCCTTTTAGTCTTGGTGTGCCCTTTTCAATTTGTTAAAAAAGTTTTTAATATGTTAAAAATCTTGTTGCATATAGTTTTGGTATGAATGTATTCAATCATTTGAATTGTTCTTCAATCAACTTATTTCACTAAAGTCAAGATAAATCAACAGATTGTATAGACAAATCAACCTGTTGAATTCACTTACGACCAAGCTATAGAAGCTGGTTTCAGAGAGATGAGGTACAATTTTGAGTTTGAGCGCAAAAAACAGTCTTACACTTCTGGAAAACTTTCTCCCTCTCTCTCTGAATCACACAGTTGTAGCTATAGATTGAAGATCTTGATTGATCTTGGAGGCATTTTTGCTTGGTTGAAGCTTGAAGAACACATGTTTGGTTGGCTAGGGGAAGCCTCCATCGATTTTGTTGTTCTTGTGCCTTTGTAGTGTTCCTAGTGTAATTCTAGGTCTGTTGTAAGACCCGTGAAATTTAATTAATTAAATAATTAATTAATTAATTAATGTGGGTGGGAGAACTAATTATGACATTAAATTATGAGTGAAATGATGTGGAAAAGTACTAGTTCAAGTGGTTAAGAGTACTTTGATTGTGTGAGAGGACTTGGGTTTGAGTCTTATGTATGCCATTTTGTGTTATTATTCATTGTTATTTTAAATAATATGATAATTGAATTATGATTGTTAGCATGAAATCTGAATTGGTTAAATGGGTTGATATTTATTTGGTAATTGCATGGTTATGGGTTCAAGCCTTGGAGAACTTACATTAAACTTTAATTTTTGATATTTTCGGCTTTGGCTTGAATATGAAGAGTTGAGGAACATCCTAGCGGAATGGCAGAATAAGGGTGGCAATTTTCGTTTTAGGTTTGGAATTCTGTGAGTTTGGAGTGAGACTTGAGGGGCTGAATAGAGAGGAGCCAATGAGGGTTGGTGTTCAAAGGAGAACTTCTCAATTTTCAAAGTTTAAGCTAAAGGATCCAAGTTAGGGAAGCTTTTACACGTTAGAATTTTATGCTTATATTCGAGTTGCATGAACTATATGAAACTGTTTAATTATTGTACGTTTCTGGTTAAATTTTTGTGTTTCTGGAAAATTTCCAGAAACCGCCTGGCGGGCCATCCATAGCCGCCAGGCGGCACATACATTTATACGTGTTCTGGGTTTCTAGGAGAGAAACCGCCTGGCGGCACGCCCCCTGACTGCCAGGCGACACACGACGTTCTACCTAAATCTGGGTCTGTTGGATGAAGCGCCTGGCGGGGTTGGTTGTACCGCCAAGCGGCGCGGGTAAAAATGACTCATTTTCGGGTTTTCTGGGTTTCTATGATGAACTGCCTGGCGAAGATGAATTTCCGCCAGGCAATGCGAGTCTGTTGGGTCTGAATTTGGTGATTTTGTGATTTTGGATTGTTTCTGATGGTAGGAAAATTTTGTGACAGTGTTAAGTAATGAGATAATGTGATATTGTTCATGAACTGAGTATATTTGAGGGACTAATTTAAATGAGCAGTGGAAAAGGGGTTGTAAGGTCGAAATGGGTGTTTGCTGGCATAAGGAATTTAGGCGTAAGTGAAGGTTTAATAAAAGTAATAATCGTAAGAAAATGAGAGGGTGGAATTGAGTGGAAGGACGGAGGAACTGGGATGAGGAAATTGGGGAGGGTGATTTGTACAGAGTGAAGAGATTTTGGAAAATTCCCAGAAAAGCAGGCACCGCCTGGCGGTAAGGGAATGGCCGCCAGGCGCCAACACAGTGAACATGTTCTAAGTGGTTGTCCGGGACTGTAACAGTGTTTAGGGATATTCGATGTTTGGTCTTTTGGTAAGTCAGTCTCTGGTTTAATTGAGAGGGGATAGGGTATTGTGATCCCATTAAGGTAATGTCACTTTTCTCTTACTTTGTAAGCGAACTTATGGGTGTATAAAGTAGTGGTGTGAATGGTAATTAGACTCATGGGGAGTATGTTACCTCATGGAGTATTCTAGTGCGATCAGGGCCTTGATAACATGCGTAACAGTATTGAGTTGGGAAAACATGAATGACACCCAACCATTGGTGAGTCTCTTGGAGTGGAATTGTTTTGTAGAGAGTTGTGGTAGAGAGGGAAAGTGATAAATGTTCATACAAGTAAACAGTATCATGCACTGAGTTAGGAGTATAATGGATTGAGGATGGGTGCGAGTGTAAGATGCGAAGAGTACTTGACCAAAACCAGTACTGCATAAGTACTGATACAACGCTTGACAACAGAGTTAGATCCGCCAGGCGGTAACGAGGCAACAATGAGGTTCTGATGCAAGAGGCGCCTGGCTGCAGGGAGGTTCCGCCAGGCGATAGTGAGAAAAATCGTGGTTCCTGAAACAGCGTCCGCTTGGCGGTAAAAATGGTTTCGTCGGGCAGTAGTTGCAAATTTTATGGTTCTTGAGGTGCTTGGCGCCTGGCGGTGCGTGTCCCCCGCCAGACGGTCTGGGAGCGGATAGCGCCTAGCGGTACGTGTCCCTCGCTAAGCGATTTGGCTGCTGTAAGTCCTAAGTATTGGACTTTGTAGGGTGATCTACAAGGCTTTTAGTGATGCCTCAAAGGTAAGATTGTTGGGTTCCTTGATTTGAGCTCGTAACGTATCCCTTGAGTTGAGCTCGGGATAGGGGTTAAGCACGTACATTCCTCAAGTTGAGCTCGGAATAGCATCCCTCGAGTTGAGCTCGGGATGACGGATGAACACGAGAAACCCTTGAGTTGAGCTCGGGTTGGTGAGTGTTGCCGGTGTGAGTGTGCTGGTTGTGGCCAGTACGGATGGGTCCAGATAGATTGCCCTCCTCAGTTGTCGGCTGACGAGTTTGGTAGTCTTGGGACATTACGGACGATGTTCGTAAGTGGGAACTCCACCTGGTGTTACGGTGTATGATCCGTGGCATTGGTTCCCGCACGTGCTCTGTCGGTTGTGGCCGATAGGTTTGGCAGCAAATTATCTTGGGGTAATCACTAGAAGAGGTAGAACACGAATGGTTTGGTTGTGGTCAGACGTTAGAGAATTGAGTAAGAGATGTTATCTTGATTCTTTGTAGAATTTACAGCTGTATAATTGGTTATTTGATTATTGTTATGATGTATGTTGTTTTCATAAGCTCACTCTATATGCTTGTGTTTGGCGATTATCGTGTACGCGGTACACGTGAGCAAAGAATGTTGATGCAGGTGGATCCGGTGAGGCTTAGTCACAGAGCGTGGGAAATGCTTGGGAGTTTTATACATTTTTGTATTATGTCGAGTTGGACTATTTTGTAAACTCTTATGAGAGGTTTTATTTTGTTGTTTCAGTTTTATTAACTATGGATTTTGCTTTTATCCTTGGAGCTTAATAAAATTTAAATTTCCCGCGTTTTTGGGAAATGAGGTTTATTCATAAATGCGGCAGCTTTATGTTTTTAATAGTTTTATTTATTTAAATCAGTAATATCCTGACGGGATGTTACATCTGTTAGTGGGATTCTTATAGTGTTGGTCATAATATTTTTGTGAAATTCAAAAATCTTGGTGTTTTCTTTATTCAAAAGTGTAATCCTAGTGTGATTTTGTAAAACTTTTGATAATAGTGGAAAACTAGGCTCAGGTTGTTCTGGTAAATTGGATGTAGCTTTGTGATTGAGTGAACTAGTATAAATACAAGTGTGTGATCTTCTTTCTCTCATCTTGTTCATCACTTAAATCTCAAGAAAACCAAGCAAATCAATCTTTGTTAGTTGTGCATGTGCTTTTATGTTGCCTGATAGTGTAATCAAGTTAGAATATTGATTGGAACATATTTTGATTAAGAAAGCATGTTGTTTGAGTGAGTTTCGTGCATTTCACATTTCTTCATAATTTCCCAGAACTTTAGCTTATTGTTTTCATATTTCAATTTGTTGATTCATAGTGTATGAACATATTAACATGTTGTTTTTTATTTCAATAAGTTGAAAGTGTATTGTCCTGTAACTTTTGCTTTCTGATTACGTGGTCAATATGATTCAAAGAAAAGGGTTCTTATGCTTTCAAAAAATTTTATAAAGCCAATTCACCCCCTCTTGGCTAAACCAACCATTTCATTACTTACATGTAGGTTAAAAAAATGGAAGATTCATCTAACACATCCACACCCAAACATGAAGAGGCCTTGATGACTCAACACCCAACGTCATCCTTAGTTGAGCTCTTGAAAGAGAAGTAAATTTCAAGAAAGGAAAATGAAAAATATTTTAGTGACACCATCTTAAGATTAGAGATGGAAAAGGCCAAGATAAAAGCTAGGAATCATCCTTAGTTGAGCTTCTCAAATAGATGTAAATTTCAAGAAAGAAAAATGAAAAATATTTTAGAGACACCATCCTAAGATTAGAGATGGAAAAGGCCGAGAAAGAAGCTAGGAGAAGAAGGTTTCATTCACCACATAGCTCCCAAATAGAATGAAGCTACCATAGAGGAAGAAGAAATTTTAGGCACAACACATCACCATTGAAGCAAGCTTCAAAGATCCATTAGTTTCATGGAGATAACTATCCGAATGTGTATTTAATGTAAACCCACTAGGAGATCAAGAATTAGACTAAGTGGTAGTGTAGTTTGAGGGATATGCCATGACTTAGTGGCATGAAATTTGTATGAACAATTACCAAGGGAGTTCTTCTCGTTGAGCCAACTTAACGAGAAAACATTCTTCACACAAGATTCCTCATTAGCAATAACGTTTGTTCTCTAAGTGTACATTTGCTAATGGACCTCTTATTTTGAAGTTGTCACCTTTTTAGAAGAAGGAATGGCTAAGAAGGAGTCTAGTCTAAGGGAGTGTTCTCACCAAACCACTAGTTTTGCTAAGAATACCCTTTTGAAATGGAAAAGGAAAGTATCTTGAAAGATCTTGGTGTGGGAACCACTATGAACACATGGAAGAAAAAGAAAACACCTTCTAGATGACTTTTAATGATTGGTGAAAATTCTCCCTCTACCTCATGCTTAGGATTTTCTAGAAGATACTCTTTGATTTTGCTACATAAATCATCATGTTATGCATTATTGCTAGGAGGTCCCTCTCTTAGCCTATTTAAGAAGACCTCTTCCTTAATTGTAAAGGGTTGAAGATTTGAATAGTAAAGTTATTATGCTTCAACCTTTCTAGAGTAAAGAGAGTGATCTTTAGTTCCCAAGTCTTATCTTCAACTAAGGTTGAAGTGGGGACACTACCACTCATCTTGGATGGCTTAGTACCCTAAGTGGTGTGACCACCTTGCTTCTCCTTCCCCTTCTTGCCTTTCCATCTTTTGTTTCATTTACTCTCACATTATTATATTCTTTGTCCTTTTTATGCTTTCGTAATTTGCGTTGTCTTTGATATCTTGTGTTTTTCTTTTGGTTATATTGAACCCATACCCTCTGTAAATTTTGAAATGGTTGAAATGCCAAGAAGGGAGCGTGGGGGTTGAATTGGCTAGTTAAAAAGTAAGATGAGTTTTAAAGGCTTAAAATTGTCATCAATTTAATCAACCCAACCAACAAATAAGGATGCAAACACTTCTGGACTGGACACTTTTAACCGATCAAAAACAGAGTTAGTCGATTGATTTTATTAAACAAATGCAGTACTGATATAATCAATCGATTGAAACACAAAAATAGTCAACTAAAATACTGGGAAAATGCATAAATTCATATTCGTGATTTAAAGCAAGATCAATCAAGACATGTTCCAATGAATACAAATATATCAATGTTGCAAATAATGCTAAAACACTCAAGAATGTCAAAAAGATGGTTTAGATCATAATTCTTTAAACTTTAAATGAAAATGCAAGAGAGAAGGGTTAGAGAAGAGAGTAATGCACAAGATTTTTATACTAGTTCACTCAAACCTAAGCTACATCCAGTTTGTCAAGGCAACCCAAGCCTGACTTTGCACTATTTCAAAAGATTTACAAAATTTACACCCTTACACTTTCAAAATATGCAAAAACACACATAAAAGACTCTTGAATCACACAAGAATCAAACCAGTGCAGCAAGACACCCCTTGCAGACCTAGAAAACCACCAGGCACAAACATAAAGTTTGAGAAAGATCAAACCTCAGTGGTAGCACAACCCTGCCTACCACAACCACCTTCTCCAAGCTTCAAACACCAAGAAAAATGCTCCAAGAATTGATCCAAGATCAATTTTCACCAGCTGCAATTTGTATGATTACGAAAGAGAGAGAGAATTCCCAAGTTTTCATAATGATTTCGCGCTAAAAAATGGTCTTACTACCTCTCTTTCAAAAAATACAACTCTTATAGTCAAACTGTTACAAAATTCAACAGGTTGATTTTCAAATCAATTGGTTGATTTCACTTAGCTTAAGTGAAATAAGTCAATTAAAAAATAAATCAACTGATTGAATAAGTCATAGTTAAGACTACTGCAGCTAACCTTTTAATTTGTTAAAAATCCATTCAATAAATTAAAAGACACAATAAAGACCCTATACATCTAACTAATGCTAAATGGTCTACAAAGTGAATTACAATCTTCAAGCTTATTTTCTCCATGATTGATTCATATAGAGGGCATGCATATAAGGCTTGATCAACTTGAGTGACATCAAATCTTCATGTCTTCATCAATGTAGGCATGGTTCCAAGGCAATGTCTTCAAGTTCCTTCATCAAAGCTTCATCAAATCTTCAAGTAACACACCATCCAGGCTACGCATGTCAACACCCTCTTCTTTCTCATTGAGTCTCTTGAAATAAACCTTCACATATAGACAACGTAGTAGTCTTAATGTCCAGTAGGGATCTTCTTAAGACTTTTTTAAGCAACTTGAACACATATACCTTGTCCATTAAAATCAACAAGACGAATTTACATCACATCTTATTTGCATTAGTTTTATTATAATTGCATTAGGCACATAATTTCAACATTTAGGTTTAAGCGCATTATAACCTTAGTTCCTTCATGCGAGTTGTAACAGTTAGGTTTGACTAAAGTTTTCATGTTGTCCATTGTTGCTTTTGGTTATTATCTTGTTTTTATTTAGCCTTTTAGTTTGTTTTTGCTTTCCATTTTTACTTAAAGTTTCTACCTTTTACTTCTTTTGTTATTTTATTTGCCTAACCCTTTTAGTTTAGATTTTATAAGGATTATTTTGTTAAAAATCAACTTCGAGCTTGTTAGGAGACAACTTTGGATTATCTTTACCTTTGTTAATATTTTTGCTACAATCTTAACAACACTAAAGTTGATATAGTTAAGTAATATTGATTTGAGAACGTCAATGATGGCATTATTAAGAAACAAGAAGAAGATTGGAAGAAGTAAGAAGAAAATCAAAGTAAAGGAAAATAAAGATCAAATGCTCAATATATTTATTGGATTTATACAACATTAGATAGTAATATTTGAAGATCAAACATCTCTCTAAGGAAAACCAAGATTAGGTGACCCTGATGGAGGGCCTACCAAACATCTCCTATGGTAGCATCAATCATTAGACAACTCAAGTCAAGTGGAATAAGCATGATATGAAGGGTGTTTTTACACTAGATACATTTGTAAGAAATCATAATGTTTAACTTCCTATAATTGACTCACAAAGGCTATTTCATAACGATGTTGACACAAATACCAACTATAAATGTGTTAGAACCCTTTTTAGTATTGTCAATTACGTAGAGTCAATTGTGGAGATAAACATGTGTTTCAATCACCTAAAAGTACAAACAAGTCAAAGGATGTTACCTAAAAGACTTTAAAATAAGTACATTGTTTTCTAGATTTAGATCTTTTGTGTTTTACGATTTTTGAAAGTTGAGATAGATTCATTGTGATTTTTTGTAGAAACTCATACAAATTTGATTTGATTTTCTTAGTTTTTGCTTGGAATTTAGTAATTGGCCTTATGGATCTAATTATAGTCCATAATTGAACCTACGCATATAGTTGTTCAAAGCTTATATATAGACATACTAAATTTATTTATTTAGTTTTTCAATTTTAGAATTGCCTTTTTATTCTTCTTTTATCTTTTGGGGTTTTCCTTCTTCATCAATCAAGAACTAATTCTTGAAGTTTGATTGACGAAATCAAGATCTTACATATGAATTGAATTTTGCATTGATGGTTTAACATTCCAAATTTTTTTTCTCTATTTAGTTTCATATTTGCATTTTATGATGTTAAATTGTGTTCTAATTTTAGAAATCAAACATGAATCAATTGAATCTTGATTTGATAATTAGATGTAGATTTGATTTAATTGATATTTCTTGTTCAATAACATATTTTTTTTTATAGAAATAGTACATTGTTCAAACTTTGGTTTTAAATTTTTAGAAAACTATAATAAAGAGAATTTTATGAATCTTGAATTTGTGAGCTGACCTTTTATTTCTTGACGTTTCATTTTCAACTTTTATATGATTTTTATAATTGTTACATTCTAAACTTATCCTCCAAATTAATTTATATAGAAAGAATATGAACACTGAATACAATAAATATGTATCCATTTGAGAATCAAGCTCAGTTGTGCTCTATTACAAAATTTTGTAGAAAACTTAGATGATTTGATTTCATTAGAACAATGAATATTGTAACTCCATGCAAGAATCTATTAATGTTATATTATACATGGAACAAAATAATCTATTAATGTTAAAAATAATCAATTGTGTTAACTCTTATTTGTTTTATATAAACTTGTAGATCTTTATTATTATCAATCAATCTAAGAAAAGTTATCTTACTTTAAAAATCAAGAATCTCTTCAAGAAGCAAGCATATATGTGAAAAACTTCTCATTAAAAGATTTTTGAAAAGATTACGTGCGGTATATTTCAGTGCTCTCAAAAGTCATTGTTCTACGTTGTTTTAATTCATTACTTTAAATTGATATGATTGTCACTAATATGATTTTAATGAGTTGTGCATTAGATTTTTGTAAAATTTTATAATATCTCTTTAGAGTTGTTCAAGAGATTGGTTGGGACAATATTTAGAAATCTAAGTACATGTTTATTAAATGCGTTTTGGTTATAATCTTGATAATTTTAAATAGTTGAAACAATCGTTCTAAGGTTGAATAATTAATATTGAATGTAAAATTAGGAAGATTCAAATGAACCTAAAATCTACTTAACATTGTTTCTATTTATCTATTGTATTTCTTATTTCTTTGATAGAAATAAATGGCTCACATTAAACTTTCCAAGAAATATTTTTCAAAAAAATTATTAATATTTAAAAAGTTTAAAATGCCAATTTATCCATTTTTTAATCAATGATATATTCCTATTTTATTTACCCATTCTAATTATTTTTTAAAACAAAATACTTTATTCTATTTTAGGAGTTGTTACTTGATCGTATATTAGAAAGGAGTTACCATTTCTATTACGAAACAATTTTTGTTTTTTTTTTTTATACAAACATCGGTCAAATTAGAAGTTATTAAAAAGAAAACACACAATCACTAATATTAAAAGAAAAATGAATTTCTAATAAAAAGTTTTAGCTTTTTGGTATTTGTTTGATAACTTGAACTGGATCTGGATTTATATAATATTGAAAAAAGTAAATTTTGAAAATAAAATCTGTTAATTTATTGGAACTTATCATTAAATAAACTATATAGTTATCACATAATAAATACATTTATAGCACAATTAATTTCTTTTAATTTTTCTTTCTTGCATTTGATAATGAAAATCATGTGGCTTATTCTCCTCCATAGATGTTTCTAGTGACCATCTTTACACTTGTCTAAGCCATATTAACCAATTTTTTTTCATGCTTTTTCTCGGTTGATGTTACATCATCCTCTATCTCTTCATCCCATATTTTATCATTTTCTAGAACTACACAATTAAACATTAATGTTCTTATTTTCAGTGCTATCGCATTTTATTTTTATTTTCTATAGCACTCAAACACCTTTTTATTAATCACAGAAAATAACTAGTCAAACAATAATATAACAAATCTTTCTTTTAAGTTTGGAAAGTACCTTCTTATTATTTTAAACAGTAATGATATTTTGATTACTAAATTTTAACAACTTTCTCTTACAACATGATGTGTTATCTTTTAAGTGATCTTGAAATATTGAGAATGAAAAAATAAAGAACCATTTAAAAAATGCCACCTAAAATTATAAAAAAAAATTGTCAAAATTTAGTAGTCAAAAAGTTATTTTCCTATTTTAAATATTGTGTGAAAATTTTATGTCATGACCATTGTAAAATCGAATTAGATTTTATTTCGTCTTAACACCATAATAACATAAATAGTATTTGAGTTATTAATTAATAACAAAATTTGTTATTTTTTATATATATATTATTAAATTATTTATTAATATTTAGTCTCGCCTATAAAACAAATATATTCCTATAAAAAGATATGTTGAAAGTTTATATCAATTAAAGATTTTTTAAATTTGTGCCGTAACATTTTGTTTACTTCTTAATCTAAATCCTTTTCCTTTTTATTTCTTACTAAAATTTGTAATCACATACTTCGTCCTAGTCTTATTATTTTGGTTCCACTCTTCGGTGTCGAAAACACAAGTTTATACTTAATTTCTTTCCTTGAATCAAAATTATAAAATTTGCAAAATGTATAGTGCATAGAATTCTGATAAAAATATATAAATAGAGACAATATTCTATATATTATTGGTAAAGCTCGCATAAGTCTAAATTAAATAAAGATTCAAACTCATATATATATATATATATATATATATATATATATATATATATATATATATATATATATTTTTTTTTATTTTTTTTTTTAATATATTTTATTTTTTTTTTTTTTTTAATATATTTTATATATTTTTATATAATAGATAAATTTTGGACTGTCAAAATACACAATAACGATTAACGTAAATATAAAAAAAAAAAACCTCTTACATACAATTTTATTCTCTTGAAAGAAATTTGTAATCTTTAACTCTTATAATTATCACATTAATAGTAACATCATAATATATTTTTTAAAATAATTTACATGTAAATTACTTAAAATATTTTTTTAAAATTTTTTAAACAAATATCTTTTTGGAGACTATCAATCATATTCTTTTTCTTTAATATAAATTATGTTTAGACTCTTTTTTCACATTTCCATTAGTCCCATAAAGGTTAAGTGATTTTTGTTATACATTTTCAGCACAAAATAAAATTGATTATTCTCTTACTATGTGCTCAACTCAATCACCTTTTTCTCAATTTCATAGCGTGTTTCATAAGTATTATTCCTTTATAATTAGAAAATTCTAAAGATGTTCTTTACCTTTGCATCTAAGAATTAAATTATTTTTCCTCATCTCATGTATTTTCTTCAATCTTAAAGAACCATTAAAATAGATTAACATGTTAAATGAGACTTTTTTTGTTGTACACTAGGCACTTAGTTTTGAGAGAAGTAGCTAACCAAAAAGAAAAATTAAATACAAGTACATGAATTTGTAGTTCATATAAGGAATAAAAACCTAAAATAAGTCATGTTTTTAAAAATTATTTTGGTAAGCTTTCCTAAATAACTATAAAATAGATTTGCAAGTGTCGATAAAAAAAGTGTTGGGTTGTCTAAACCATATTCTCTTGTCTCTGGAATGCATTCCACGTGCCTTTCTACAAACGGTTTATCTTCTTATTTTTCGTTTTCACAAAGATACTAATAAGCAGACAAACATAGAGGTGATGTCCTCTTTATGCATACTTCTTGTCGCCTTTGCTAATAAATTCCTATCTCCAACATCCTTTTTCCAAATATAATTCCTTTCTTCTTCCTCTACCAATATAAACCCTAGATCAACAACAAACACAACCTCTTCAAAAAATTAAATAACTTTATTAGATTTATAACAAAATAAAATTACTTTATATAATATTTTATTTATTTTATTTTTATCTCTAAATTTGTTTACACAACATTTTAAACTATGAAATAGAAACACGGGCTATAGGCCGAGGAAAAATAAAAAAATCATTACGAATGAAAAAAGTTAATAAAAAGTTGAAATCAAGTTAAAATTCAGCCATTTATCAATGATAAAAGAATATAGTTAAGTTCCTCATTTAACCTTTTGGAAAAGTAGATTTCAACTTATGAATAATCTCTCTTTTTTTTTTTTCGTGAAAAGTTATTTCTCACTTTTGTATTGTTTTCATTTACCAAGATTTTATAGAAAACAAAAACTTTTTAGAAAAAAAATTACACAAACACTTTATTTTGGCTCCATTTTGCAGCACAAATTAATTGTTTATTCCGTTTCTGAAAAGTTTGATTCTGTCTTCTTCCCTTGGATATGACATTTTGATATTTGAACAAATCTTCTCATCATCATCCCTTTTGTTTATTTTCAATCTGAACATGGCAATGCAAAACCAGCCCAATGTTCTCTTAGTCCATTATCTCTAAACACTAAATTTGTCATTTTTACAGAAAAATTAATCTCATTCTCATCATCTATTCATATCCTCTTTACCCTCTTAAACATAAAAAAACTTCTTGTTCCTAGTATACACTATTCTCTTCATCACAAAAATTGGAACATCATAACCCAAATGGGACATGAGCTAATGTGCGCCACTGGGACCGTTAATATTCGTTAGTGCTTTTTTGTCACAGTGCATGAAATTATATATATATATATATATATATATATATATATATATATATATATGTTTATACCTGTATAATATATACATACACACACATATATTCCCTTCACCTCAAATTTTAATTTAAACCCAAAGAAGCCAAACCCATTTTTTTCTTGAACTGAGAAGCAGTGATCCTTATGACTCTTCTCTCCAACAGCATGGACAATGGTTGCTTCTCTTCGCCACGCCATGAGGCTTTTCCAGCTGGTCTGCGAGTTCTTGTTGTTGATGATGATCCAACATGGTTGAGGATCCTTGAAAAGATGCTCAAGAAGTGTTTGTATGAAGGTTGGTTTGTTTTACTCGTCACAAGTGCTAGCTATTATGTTACCCTTTTGTTTCTCCACTCTGCTACTTTTGTGGTGGCGCTGATTTGTTGCACAAAAGGGCTTTGACATCTATAAGCTGGATGTGATTGGATAAACTTCTCTATAAGAAACTTTTGGAAGAGAAACATAAGGAGAAGGAATAAAATTAACTTCTCTCTAAGCTAAAATTTGTTAGTTCTTAAGTTAACTTGTGTAAGTTTAACGATATAAGCTCTCTAAATTTTATTGTTTAACGTTTTGATAAGCTGATCTTAACTTGTGAAGAAACTCATTTCATATTTTTTAGAGCTTGTGTTACGCTATTTGTCTTCTATAGCTGGATTCTGGTTTTTTACTTGCGGTATCTGAAGTTTTAGTCAATGATGGGATGTGTTCATGTTGAGCTATATTTTGATAGTTGCATGTGTCTTAGTGGTGTTTTGTTTGGTCAGTTTAATTCGTTTGTTTATAATTTTGAACTGAAGTGTTTCTCAGAGTACGAAGCTGTTCTTTTAATTCCATTTTTTCAGTAAAGGAAAAAGTTGGCAAATTGGGATGATAAAACTTATCAAGATTGAGGGGGCTTAATAAAAAGTACCTGGGGTTTGGATGTTGCCAAGAGGCTTCTGCAACACATGGATCCCTGTTATGCCAATTGATTTTGAGATAAAATCTAACCTGATATCAGAGCCTATTTATTAATTCATCTTAGTAATGACCGATTCTATTATGCAAAACTTTGTGCACACTTTCTGTGGCGTTCTGAAATGCCCAATATGTCACTAGTCAGTTTAATACGACAATGGAAACACCGACAACTTAGTTGAGTTCAAATTTTCCTGTTTCTGTAATATGGTGGTAGGTAGAGAAGAGTTTAAGCCTGTGCTAACTTCTGTTCGTTATGCATCTTTGCACTTTGGGTTGAATTTATTTGCACAAAGTTGAGCGGAGCTTCAACTCTTAGTCTCCGTAATTGGAGAATGGAAATCAAGAATAAGGTTTCTTCTTAATTGATGCTATGATGTGTATTGAAAGATGGCAGGCATATTAGTGAACCCATGTTACTGATATGAGGCAATTTGAATTGCCACAGTTAAGCAAAAGGAACTCATTGGCATTTACATACTTTATATGGCACAAATAAAAACCCCAGGCAACTTGAAATATAATCCAACCAGTTATGTGACTCCACATAGAGAGAATGATTCAGAAGCCCTGTTCAACCAGAGATGTGACTCCATATTGAAGGAATGATTTAGAACTCATACGAGTTTTAGTCTTAATGTCAATGGTATCAGTAAAAGCTTTCATAACATGGACAATTTTTTTTTTTTACATTATTTAAGTCAAGCACTCTAGCAATTTATGGAGTTAGATTGGATTGGACTATGCAAAAGCTCGAGCTCAGCGATTTGCAAATGTAACATAAGGTCTTTCATGTATTTCATTCAATCAACATCTTTAGTAACTTCCAAATTCAAGTTCTCTTTCTCCCTCTTTTTGATTTCTTGTTACTCTGTTCATATTCGCAAATTTTCATGAAATTAGCAAATTTTGGAAGCAAGCACATATTGTGTCCCTTGTTAGTATGCTCTTTTACGTATTTTCTTCTGACTTACTTATTATGTGTTTCAGTGACTACATGTTGTTTAGCGACAGAGGCTCTGAAAAAACTTCGAGAAAGGAAAGATGCGTATGACATAGTGATCAGCGATGTGAACATGCCTGACATGGATGGCTTCAAACTTCTTGAGCAAGTTGGACTTGAGATGGATCTTCCTGTTATTAGTCAGTTCTCTTTTAATTTTATATGTTCATATTTTTCATTAAATTGTATCAAGTAATCTTTTGATGACATTGAGTTGAAGTCTATGCTGACAAGCCACATTTGGCAATGGTGTACAGTGATGTCTGTTGATGGAGAAACCAGCAGGGTGATGAAAGGTGTTCAACATGGTGCATGTGATTATCTCCTCAAGCCTATAAGAATGAAAGAACTGAGAAACATATGGCAGCACGTCTTTAGAAAAAGGATGCATGAAGCGAAAGATTTTGATAGCCATGAGGGTTTTGAGGCCCTTCACTTGCTGATGAATGGATCAGATCAGTCCGATGATGGTAACCTGTTTGCTGTAGAAGAAATTAACTCAATAAAGAAAAGAAAAGATGCAGATAGCAAGCACGAGGATAAAGAATTTGGAGATCATTCTCCCACAAAGAAAGCTAGGGTAGTTTGGTCTGTGGATCTTCACCAGAAATTTGTCAAAGCCGTGAATCAAATTGGATTTGATAGTAAGTTTTCTATCAACCTTCTCTGATAAGTGTAATTATGAATTATGACTTCGGCAAACAACATTGTAATTTCTGACCTTACTCTTTTTGTTAATATGACACAAACCTCCTTATCTTTTATGTACAAGAACGTAACATATAACTTATGTTTGGCAGAAGTTGGTCCCAAGAAAATTCTTGATTTGATGAGTGTTCCCTGGTTAACCAGAGAAAATGTTGCTAGTCACTTGCAGGTATATCACTTGCTCATATGCTTTGCATAAGTGATACTATATTAACAGTCCTCAGCTATTATCATTGAAAGAGTGCCTAATAGGACACTTCAGTCATAACATTACTGTCAATAAACATCTGGGTATCTTAATTCTCCATATTGTGCTAAAATCATGACAGAGGTTGTCTTTAAGATACTGTTTAGTTGGAGGGAAAAATATAGTGGAGGAATTTTGATAAAATTTCCATAAAATTAAACGTGAAGACTTGAGAGAAATAAGAGGGAGAAAAGTGTTTAATGGTCTTTAAGTTTGAAGTATGAAACTCATAGGGTTCCTTGATGAGAAAAAATAGTTTATCCTGCAGAAATACAGGCTCTACTTGAGTAGGTTGCAAAAGGAAAATGATCAGAAATCTTCCTCAAGTGGAATAAAGCATTCGGATTCACCTTCAAAAGATCCAGGAAGTCTTAGTTTTCTAAACACTGCAAGCAACAAGCAACAAAATGATGTTGCCATCGACAGCTTCAGTCATTCAGATGGAAGTTTACTACTTCAGATGGATGCTCCAAGTCATGAAGGTGATCTCAAGGGAATCTTGTCAGAGCCTACAACCGAAAAAAGAAGAGCTTCACCAAAAAGTTCACAGATGAGCCTGAATCAACCTTTTTCATCTGTAGAGTCATCAGAAGCAAGCCATGCAATATTTGATTGCACCATACAAACACAGTACTCTTGGGGTGAGTTTCCAAAAGGTCCACTCAAAGAAGAACAGAAGACAGTTGTTCAATCAGAGGATAGCTTCAGCCAGTTGCCATTACATGGTACACGGCATCACATTCAGGTTGATCAATCACAATCCATTGCTTCCATTAATTCTAATCCTTCTATAACAGAAGAAGAGGTTGCTCCCAGCTTAGACACCAAACCTTTATATGCTGGTTACAAGAGTGATTATGTGAGTCCTGTGAGTTCAATGGGAACTGCAGTTGACACCTTTCCTAATCATTCCAAAAGCCTCATCGTGAATGATCAATCTTCAGAGCCCATTTTCACCTCAAATTTGGGATTGAAAACTGATGGATTTGATTTTGATTGCATTTCTGATCTGGATTTTTACCAAAGGAATCTATTATTGGGTAGTGAGGCAGCTTCTGCAGCACCTTTGGAAGAGGACCTGAATTTCTTTTTGCTGCAAACTGAATGGTACAACATGAATTTTGGGCAGCAGAATATAGATATATCAGAATGTTATGATCCAAGGCTTGTTGCTGAAGCCCCTGGCTACTTTTATGATTCTGCAGATTATTCATCGGTAGACCAAAGTCTATTCATAGCATGATTCAACCTGCCCTGCCCTTTTCTGCATCAAAGGAAGATTTACTGTTGCTACTTGACTTTTTTTTTTCCTTTCAAGAATATCAACTTCAGGGGGCTCGGATATTCTTTTTCCAATCAGAAAGGATTTTGATATTGGAGCACAGATAAAAGTGGGTGATGTGTGATGACAAACATTAAGCTTATCAATAAGCTTGCTTCCTTTTAAATAATAAATGATTATTCAGAGAAGCATTTGCTTGTGTTTTGATAGAGATCTCATGTAGATCAGAGATATGATTACATTAAAATATACAACTTGAAGTAAATTTTACCTTATAAGTTAATTGTATAAAGTTGAGATAAAGTTAAACTCACTTTCTAAGATTGGAAGAGGTTTTATCTTAATGAGGTTTACTGAGACTCTTGTACTTGTTTTGAATCACCCTATTTCACAGATTTTGTCAAATTATAGTATATAAACGGGTATAAAGTCATTTTTAAGGGATTTGATCATAAGATGTTCATAAGCTCTTAACATAATCTCTTCAATCAACCAGCTTAACTGATAGTTTTTCGCTTCCGCTGTAGTGAAAAAGTTTCATGGTTCAATTCAATGCATATTTTCATGATGCCTAGTAAGCAGAAACGATAAAACTTTTAATGTTGCCAACTTCATAACAGTCTCAATTAGGAAGGAATCACGTTGAGATCGTTGGAACAATTATAAAGGGTAAACTATTAGTAAAGATCTACACCATCTTCTTCCACTTCCTTTTTTTTTTTTTTTCATATTTTCTACCTTTTCTATCATATAGAGTTGCCAAGAACAGCTTAGTTTAACATAACGAGACAAATAAATCCATTAAAAAAAATCGGTCAAGCTAAAAAAATAGTAACCTAAGTTGAAGCATACCCATTTTGGTCCGATTTCTTTAGCCTGTGGTCTAAATAGACTTATAGTGATCCAATCTAAGGATTTATAGGCCAATTGATATAAATAGTATAAGGAAAAGTTTATTGAAGATGGAGTATAAGAAGAACTATGAATAAATACAATAATTATGGCAATGGAAAGAATAAAAAGATTCCAAAGAAGTTTTACCCAAAAAAAAACTAAAATAAGTGGGAAGATACAAAGAAGTAAAGGAGCTTGTAAATTTTAAAGAGTATATAACCTATCATAAAATAATATTATGTGATAATTTAGAATTACAAGGGTAGATGGTTAGAAATATGAAAAGTCATTTTTAAGTACATATGATGGTTGTAAGTACCTTCACATGTTACTTTCAAGTACATCTGATGGTTGTAACTACTTCACATGTCCTTCTAAGTATGTTCAACAAAATCAAAATTAATTAAGTAGTACTTTGAAGAGTTTCTAATTTTCACATGTCATTTTTAAGTACATGTGAAGGTTATATTACTTCACATGTCACTCCTTTGGTAAATCAGATCTGTCTAATATAACCCAACCAAGAGGGGGTGGGGTGAATTGGTTATTCAATATTTTACTAATTTTAAATGAATCTTGAAAGTTTCTTTAATCTTGACAACCCCAAATAACCAATTTTCCAGTTCTGTATTAATGGACTGATTAAGGCAATTAGGAAAGGCATTAAAGATGAGAGAAACAACGAACATAACAATTTATACTGGTTTGATTCAAGATGAATCTACATCCAGTCTTCTCCTAAGCAACCCACTTAGGAGGATTCCACTAAATCAATAGAGTTATAATAATTACAAGAGCATATATATAATTCAAGACCCTAAAGACTAAGGAGTTTGATCTACAAATCAAAAACTCCCCCTAGATGCAATGCATCCACACAATTGCACCTAGACCTTCACTTTACATAGTGAATCAACTGTAAACAGAAATACAATAAGAAAAGAAACAAGGAACGAATACACCTAGTGGATGTGTAGGTTTATCACTTGATCCTAGATCCAAGCTTGACCCATCAAGGTTGAATCCACCATCAATCTTCTTGAATATCCAATTGAATGATCTCCCAAGAAAGCACAAGAAATTTATGTATCTTGATGTCAGAAAAGAAGTCTCTCAGTTCGTTTCTAAGTAATTCAGTTACTTTTCTCTCTATTTTAAAACTGATTTCAAAACCGTTTTTATACCAGAGTTCTGCTGCTGTGATTAATGGATTAGGAATTTACCTAGTAGATTATCGTGGGTGTATTTTCACTACATCAATGTAGTGCCCTCATATAATCTATTAGTTAAGTATTTAATCCATTTACGAGTTTTGCTTTTGACACATTTAAAAGTTTGATAGCTGATTTAATTCAGTTCAAGCTTGGTTTACATGTAATCCTAGATATACAACACTTAATGTAAAAGATTAAATTCAGGACTAAGCCTAAACTAGTGATGCACATGTTTGTATAGCTTTGGACATCATCAAAATCATCTTCGTTGGAGTTGAGCAAGCTCCCCCTTTCAACAATCTCCTTCATTTTAAGGGAACTCATGTGCTTTCATGTAACTAACTTTATATACTTCTCCTTAAATAAGGAACCACTCATGTGTTGTCCTAAAATCATGGAACAACCCATGTGATAATTAATATTAGGAATAAAATAACTATTAAACATAAGAATATTGATACATAACTATATTCAGAAATTTCATCACATATATCTCCATATGATCCAATAGGTGTCATATATGAAAAAGAGCACCCAGGACGGCTTACATGACTCTCACATGGAGCTTGTGTAAGACCCGGAAAAATTAAATAATTAATTAAGTAATTAAGTGGATAAATGTGGGTAAGGGGAACCTTTAAAGTAATAAATGCGGAGTGTATGACGTGGAAAAATACTAGCTCATATGGTTGAAAG